>Ga0209722_1000557_pt1 | contig 39805 bp, 39 predicted proteins | sample BioC12SIPDNA_2_FD_185745 | JGI IMG/M metagenome (GOLD analysis project Ga0209722, IMG submission 185745) | Anaerobic biogas reactor microbial communites from Washington, USA - Biogas_R1_A C12 SIP DNA (SPAdes) (version 2) | ecosystem: Engineered > Bioreactor > Anaerobic > Unclassified | place... | reverse complement strand
GTTCCATTGTATTGCAACGTATCCCTTTTAAAAATCTGGCTTCGGTTGGGGGGTGTTTGAAAAGCATAAATCAGCATCGCCGAAGGCGATTCCCATTATTTTTACCCACAAATTATTCCGAAGAGCCAAAATTTATTTGACGATTGACGATATCAAAGCTGATCAGACGACCGTTGTATATTGCCAGTACATTGTTGTTTCCGCCAATGACGGGAGCCAGATTCATGCTCCAGCCGCGCCAGTCAAAATTGGGGTCCGTAATACTGAAAACAGCATTGCCTGTCTGTTTGTCCAGGGCGGTCAGTATTCCGCCAACATAGGCATATGCATACTCCGCATCTACCGCCGGCGTCCATTCGTCATACTGAGCCAATCTCGCAAACCAGTACTGCTGTCCTGTAAAGGCATCAAAGCAATAGGCCCCTCCGTAGTAGCCGCCGTTGACAAATACTCTGCCGTCATAAACGGTTGGCGCGTAATAATCTTCCCACTGTGCAGCATGTTTGGATTTAAATATCACTTCGCCGGTGTCCGCATCATAGGCTTCTAAATAAGTATCACTGCTGTGATTGCCCCATTGCATATAGACTATTCCATTGGCATAACCGGGAAACGAACCATGCCTGTGATGCGAAGACTTGCTCCAAAGCAGGCTTCCGGTTAATCCGTCAACGACATCAAGCCTGCTCCCTCGGCCTGATGTGAAAATTTTGCCGTCTGCCGCAGTAATCCTGTTCAGGTTGGGATTGGGCAATTGGACCTGCCAAAGCATATCAAACTGTTCCGGCCAAAGGGTGGCCGGCAAATAACCGGCGTGCTTGGATCCGGCCTGATACATCCCCCAGTCACTGGCATCGGCGGTAACGGGTTTCGGTATTACAGTTATGGTTTTATGAGTCTGCTTGGCCGTTTCCCCGTCGGCATACTGAACCGTTATGACGATTTGCGTTTCTTCTGAAACTTCGCTTGTAGCCAGTTGCCCGCTGTTATTGATCGTTGCCGCTGCGGAATCTTCGATTGACCATTCGACATTATGTGTAATATTGGAAGTAGCGCCGTTTACATATGTTGCTATCGCAGTATACGTAATGTAGCTTTCGGCAGGAACAATCGTTGGGCCGAAAATAGTGATATAATCCAATTCCACGCTTTCGGTGACATTGAGAACGTCAATTTCGGCGGTAACTGAATAGCTGAACTGTTCTTCAAAAACAGTCTCTGTAAAACTCTTTCCGCTCTTTAAAACAAAGGAGGCCTCAAAAGGGATGATTGAGCCAACGGGGGAAGATAACATATGAAATCTTGAATCCGCATAGTTGGCCGGCTCATCAAAGATTATTTCAGCCAGACCGCTGAGCCTGGCGATCGTTGATCCCTCGGTCGCCTTGAGAATCAGCGGGCCGAATACGTCAAGCTGAAAGTGGGCGGAGTGGTTGCCGGAATTGTAATCCGTTGGTTTCAGCATAAGTCCGTCGGTATCAAATTGATAGAGCAGTTCAACGCCGTGTCGTGAGCATGAACGGTACGTCATTATGCCGTAAGAAAAACTGCCTGCGCCGCTGGACCATGAACTGCCATTGTTCAGATCATAACTGTCGATTTTACCGACAATATTAAGAGACCCGGTGGGTGTATAAGACGCAGCGTAAGACGTTTTAATCCTGTCTATTGTGTAAGGGCTGTAAAGACTGTGATCCATTAACATCAAAGGTGTTGATGCCGTCTGTAATGGAAGCGATGAAAATTCGGTACCGGTATGGTTTGTCAAGGCATCCGTGTCATCGAATAGACTTCGGCCGTCAAGATCTGTGCATAGCGGAATAAAGTCTCCATCCGAGGTAACGGTTCCAATTGCATTCCCTTCAAGATCAAAAACGTTTTGTTCAAGAACAGTTGCTCCGAAAACAAGATTAGACGTGCAAATTCCAAAAAAAACAGCGGACAAAATAGTAACAAAATGCCTCATTTTAATACCTCCTGTGTTTTTAAAGTTGCTGCATTTGGGGTTAACGCCAACTGAATCATGGCTTACAAAAAGAGACCTCCGATTCCAATACCTTCTCGATACTCACCTCAATATTCGGGTCTTTCAAATTCACCCACTGTATGACCGCTTTCCATGCGAAATCTGTATGGGGCAGGCCCATCGAAAACGCTATTGCCCTATCCCTAGACAGAAATCTGCTAATCATCGCAAAAGGAATTCAATAAGAATTATGGATGTGCACCGATATCCAAGCCTCCAAAGGATTCCACTCTGCTAATAGGTCTACTCATGACAGTTGCCCATAAAACGTTCATGTAGTTTTCATATCGCCCTAATCGCTTTTCCGAAACATTATTTATACAATACACCCCCACCAAAAAGAATCAAGAACTTTTTTAAGGTTTTTGTCGAATGTTCGAGAACGACACCCTAAATACATGAAGACGCCGCCGACCCGTATCGTGTGGATGGAATAATTCAAAATCCGCCGATTTCAGGAAAACGAAAAAGGCTCAAATACCTTTTCTGTTTGAATCAAACAGAACTCTTTTTTGGAAAAGGTGTTACCCCTCCCTTTCGACCCTTCACGTTCTTCGTGGTTAAAAAATCCGTGCCCATCTGTGTCAATCAGTGTCTAAAAAACAAAAAATCCCGTTAATCCCGTCAAAAAAAATAATTAGTGCCCATTCGTGCTGATTCGTGGCCAAAAAACAAAATGTTTGCTATTCACAAAACATCATGCTATAATACCCCCCGATTCGGGCACACCGCCCGCAGGAGAAAAAAACATGATCAGAATAATTCAGATCAATTCAAAATCAAGAATTAAAAATTCAAAATTAAACCTACCCTCAGTATCCTCTGTATCCTCGGTGGTAAAAATAAGTAAAACTTGACCTTCTGACTCCTGGCTCCTGACTCCTGAAAAATGAACAAACAAACCCAATATCCTCTTTTGCAAAAACATAAGATCATATTCCACAACTGTTTACTGATAACTGACAACTGATGACTGAAAAAAACAAAGCCAATTCAAACCCAATATCGTGCCGGAAAATATTTTTATACGAACAAAATTTTCAAAAATTGACTTGCAATTTCCCGATAAATGTGTAAACTGTGAAGTTCCTCTTTTGTGAGATTCAGGACTGTTTATTACGAAATAACCGTATTGGGAAGGTTTGATTATTTATGATTAAAGTGAAGTCACGTGCGGGTGAGAGCATCCAGCAGATGGTCAAGCGGTTCAAAAAGATGTGCGAAAAAGAAGGTCTGATTCGCGACATCAAGCGGAATGGCTACTACGAGAAGCCCTCCGAGAAGAACCGCCGCAAACGCCGCAAATCCGAGCGGATGGCTCGCTTGGTCAGCGGCGGCACGCCCCGCATCTAAAGACTTTTTTCGACGAAACGAAGTACCAATCCGGACAAACGCACTCCATCGCGATTGTCCGGCTTTTTTGCGCGCAGAGGCTGACCCCAGTCGAAGCCCATTTCTCTATCTCCTTATTGCGCAAAGGCTTGTCGAACCATTTCCTTAGCTTTTTCCATCGCTTCGGGCAGTTTGCCGGGGTCTTTTCCGCCGGCTTGAGCCATCTGCGGCCGTCCCCCCCCGCCGCCGCCGACAACCGGGGCGATCTCTTTGACGATATCACCGGCCTTGATCTTCTTGATCAGATCATCCGTCACCCCCGCCAGCAGCGTGACCTTGCCCTCGCCGTCAGCCATCCCCAGCACAATCACGGCGGACTTGGCCTTTTTCTTGAGGCTGTCCATCGCCGTGCGTGCCTGCTCAATGGGAGTATCGGACAGAAGGCCGACCACCACCGTCGCCCCCCCGACCTGCTCCGCCTGCTCATAGAGCGCAGCCGCCTCGGTCATCGTGTCGCTGGTGCCGCGCTGGCCGGCGGTTTTGAGCTGTTTGGTCAGGTTCTTGTTGTCCTCCATCAGCTTGCCGACCCGCGCGACGACCTGGTCGGCGGGAGCCTTGAGGGTCTCGACCAACGCATCGACGATCTGCGCCCGCCCGGTCAGGTACCGCATCAGGCCGGGGCCGGTCAGTGCAGTGATCCGCCGCACGCCGGCAGCCACGCTTTCTTCCTTGATGATGCCAAAACCGCCGATCTGGCCGGTGGCCGAAACGTGTGTGCCGCCGCAGAATTCCTTGCTGAAAGCGTCGTGCAACGCATCCTCGGACGCTGCGCCGACGGCAATGACCCGGACCTGGTCGCCGTATTTTTCACCGAACAAGGCCGTTGCGCCAAGCCCCTTGGCCTCGTCAATCGGCAAAACGGACGTGGTTACGGGAATATCGGCGTCGATCTTTTCCTGCACGAGCGTCTCGACCTGCTGCACCTGGTCTTTGGTCAACGCCTTGGGCCAGGTAAAATCAAACCGCAGATAATCCGGGCAAACCAGTGATCCTTGCTGTTTGACGGCATCGCCTAACACCTGCCGCAGCGCCCATTGTAAAATATGCGTGGCGGTATGATTTTTCATCGTGGCCTGCCGATTCTTATCGACGACGGCGGTTACCTTTGCGCCCGCTTGAATTACGCCGCTGAGCAGTTTGCCGCGATGCAGGATACAGTCGGCCAGTTTCTCGGTCGTCTCAACGGCAAACGCCACGCCGTCGGATTTGATCATCCCGCAATCGCCGACCTGCCCGCCGGACTCGGCATAGAAGCATGTCTTGTCAAGAATCACCGCGACGGTCTTATCGGTGTCGGTCAGCGTGCCGTCTTTGGTCAGGCCGGCGGCATCGACCCAGCCGACAACCGTCGCCTCACAGCGGTCAGCGGCATATTTGGGCATATCATCGGTTGCCGGCAGTTCCACGCCGGATAGCGACACGGCCAGCGAGCCGGTCTTCTGGGCGGCGCGGGCGCGGCTGCGCTGCTGGTCCATCAGGTCTTCAAACGCCGCGGTATCCACCGCCAGCCCTTGCTCACGCGCCAAAAGCTGCGTCAAGTCCAGCGGAAAGCCGTAGGTGTCATAAAGCTGAAACGCATCCTGCCCATCGAGCGTATCCAGATTTTTGTCTTTGGCGCTGCGGGCGGCGGCGGCGAAAATTTCCAGCCCGCGATCCAGCGTCCGCCCGAACGAGGCCTCCTCTGCCTGAATCACCGACGCGACAAACTGGCGCCGCTCGGCGATTTCAGGAAACGCAGCGCCCATATTCTCAACGACGACATCCACCAGCCGATGCATAAACGGCTCATGCAGATCGAGTGCCCGGCCGAACCGCGCCGCCCGCCGCAGCAGCCGCCGCATCACATAGCCGCGTCCGTCGTTGCTCGGCGTAACGCCGTCGGCAATCGAAAACGTCAGCGTGCGGATGTGATCGGCAATGACGCGAAAGGCGTTGTCGGTCTTGTTGCCAAGTGTTGAGGTATATTTCTTTTTGCTGACATCCTGCATCGCCGTGATGACGGGCAAAAACAGGTCGGTGTCGTAGTTGCTTTGCTTGTTCTGCAGGACGGCGGTGATGCGTTCCAGGCCTGCGCCGGTATCGACATAGTTTGCGCCGAGCCGCTCCAGCGCGCCGTCCGGCTTGCGGTTGAACTGGATAAACACCAGATTCCACAGCTCGATATAGCGCGAACAGCCGGCGTTGACCGCGCAGACGTGGCCGGGTTCGTGCTGTTTGTCGCAGCGGCCGGGGCCAAGATCAATGTGGATCTCGCTGCACGGGCCGCACGGACCGGAGGCGCCCATCTCCCAGAAGTTATCTTTGCGTCCGCAAAACAGGACACGGTCTTTGGGCAGTGGAGTCAGTTTGCCCCACAACTTGGCTGCCTCATTGTCCGGTTCGGAGCTGTCGTCGGGATCACCGGCAAAGACCGTCGCCCACAGGCGGTTCGGGTCGATGCCATAAACACCCGTCAAGAGCTTCCACGCCCATTCAATCGATTCGGCCTTGAAGTAGTCATTAAACGACCAGTTGCCGAGCATCTCGAAGAACGTGTGGTGATAGGTGTCCAGCCCGACCTCTTCGAGATCGTTGTGCTTACCGGAGACACGAATGCACTTCTGGCTGTTGACCGCCCTGCCGAAGGTCGGCTGCTTGTGGCCGAGAAAGAGGTCCTTGAACTGGTTCATCCCGGCGTTGGTGAACAGCAGCGTCTCGTCGCCGATCGGCACGACCGGCCAACTCGGCACAAACCGATGCTCGTGTTCTTTGAAGAACTCTATAAACCCGCTGCGAATGTCATTTGAGGTCAGCACGCTATACGCTTCCAAATTAGATTTGGCGGGCACGGCCCACCTTACATTACTCTTCGGTTTCTTCTTCAATCAATCCCTTGGCGACGAGGATTTTGTGTTTGAATTCGTCGGCCAGTTCGGGGTTGTCCAGCAGGAACTGTTTGGCGTTTTCACGGCCCTGTCCCAACTTGACCTTGCCGTAGTTGAACCACGCGCCGCTTTTGTCGGCGACGCCGCACTCGACGGCCAGATCGAGCAGGTCGCCGACCGTGCTGATGCCGCTGTCGAACATAATATCAAACTCGGCGGTCTTGAACGGTGCGGCCATCTTGTTTTTGACCACGCGGGCACGAACGCGGTTGCCGACGGCCTGCTCGCCGCTGGTAATCGTCTGAATCCGCCGCACATCCACCCGCACCGAGGAGTAAAACTTCAGTGCGTTACCGCCGGTGGTCGTTTCGGGGTTGCCGAACATCACACCGATCTTCATTCGAATCTGGTTGATAAAGATCAGGCAGGTCTTGCTCTTGCTGATGGCGCCGGTGAGTTTTCGCAGTGCCTGGCTCATCAGCCGTGCCTGGAGGCCGACATGGCTTTGGCCCATCTCGCCCTGAAGCTCCGCGGCCGGCACAAGCGCGGCCACCGAATCGATCACGATAATATCGACGGCGTTGGACTTGACCAGCATCTCGGCGATATCCAGCGCCTGCTCGCCGGTGTCCGGCTGACTGATCAACAGGCCGCTGATATCGACGCCAAGCTTCTTGGCCCACGTCGTATCCAGCGCGTGTTCGGCATCGATAAAGGCCGCCACGCCGCCAAGCCGCTGGGCGCTGGCGATGGCGTGCAGGGCCAGCGTGGTCTTGCCGGACGACTCCGGCCCGTAAAACTCCACCACGCGCCCGCGCGGAATGCCCGACCCGCCCAGTGCGATATCCAGTGACAGCGCGCCGGTGCTGATGCCCTCGATCTTGGGGCGACTCTTTTCATCCATTTTCATAATCGAGCCGGTGCCGTACTGCTTTTCGATCTGGGCGATTGCTCGATCCAACGCCTCGTTCTTGGCCGTGGCAGTCGTTCCCTTTTCGGACATTTCCAGCGTCTTGGACGCGGCCGGTTTTTTCTTTGCTGCTGCTTTTGCCATAAGTCGATCCTTCGTCAATAGTTCTTAGTTCTAAGTTCTGAGTTTCCCGCCTGCACGGGAGTAACATTTTTCGTTCTAACCTCTTTCCCCTTCGTCCATCGTCAATCGTCAATGAATTTCGTCCGACTGACGACACCGTATTCCGGCCCGGCGCTGCTCAGGCGGCTTTCATACACTGCCACTGAATCGGCCCAGACGCTGCCGAAAATCTCCTGCTCAAAGGGCGCAATCGCCGCGGCCAACACGCGCCCCGCTGCGGCCGACTTGACCCGGCACAGCGTCAAGTGTGCGCTAAAGGCACGATTTTCCGCCGGCCAGCCGGCCTGCGTAAACCGCTCATCCAGCTCCCGCTGCAACAGTTCAAGCGGCTTTCCGCCGTCCACGCCCGCCCAGACAACCCGGGCCGGTCGCCCGAACACCCCGACGCCCCGGCAGGTCATCTCAAACGCCTCGACCCGAGCAGCCGTCTCCTGAACGATCGCGCACACCCGCGTAATATCCTTATCCTCGACTGCGCCGAGAAACTTCAGCGTCAGGTGCATCTGTTCGGGACGCACCCACGTAACCGCACGGCTGTCAAGACCGGCCGTCTGACGCAACGTTTTCTGCAGCACTGCCGCCCGCTCCAGCACCGCCGCATCCATATCTAACGCAACAAATAATCGCACTTCAGTTCTTAATTCTTTGTTCGTAGGATGGGCTTTAGCCCATCATTATAATATCCGCGAAATCCGTGGTTTCACTTCTTTAAAATTGTGTCACTTTTCGCAGCATATCAAACCGCTCATCGATCATCTCACGCGTTGCCGACTGGATGCCGTAAATCGAAAAATCCCCGATGGCAAACGAGGCCGTGACCGTCCCATAGACCATCGCGTTGCGCAGGCTGATCAGATCGACCGTTCCCGCCTGCGCCAGATACCCCATCAGGCCGCCGGCAAACGAATCGCCCGCGCCCGTCGGATCGATCACCACCGGCGTCGGATACGCCGGCAGTAGAAAGATATCGCCCTGCGCGTCATACATCATCGCGCCATGTTCGCCCTTTTTAATAATCACGACACGCGGGCCAAGATCGAGAATTTTTTTAGCCGCCGTGATCAGATTCCGCTGGCCGGTCAGCAACTTGGCCTCGCCTTCGTTTAAAACCAGCAGATCGATTCGATCCAGCAGATCGAGCAAGTCGTCCTTTTCGGTCACGATCCAGTGATTCATCGTATCGGCGGCCACAAACGTCGGCGAGCCGAATTGTTCAAGCAGTTGTATCTGCAGCAACGGCGCCGTATTGGCCAAAAACACAAACTCGCAGTCCCGGTAGCTGTCCGGCACACTCGGCGGCGCCTCGGCCAGCACGTTCAGCTCCACCGCATCCGTACGGGCCTCGTTCATATCGCCTTCATACGAACCGGCCCAGCGAAACGTCTTGCTGCCTTTGCGCAGCTCAAGGCCTTCCAAATCCACATCACGACCACGAAACGTCTCCGCAAGGTCAAACGGGCAATCGCCGCCGACAACGCCGAGAAACTTGACCTTCGCAAAATGGCTCGCACTCATCGAAAAATGCACCGCCGAGCCGCCCAGACATTCTTTATTATATCCATACGGCGTACGAACTGTATCAATCCCGATCGAACCGGTAACCAGTAATGACATCCATGTTCTCCCAATTTATCCTTGTTATTGAAATTGTTTCAGTGTTCGTTCAATCCGCGCCAGCGTCCGTGGCAGGCCGAGCATCTCGACCGCCTCAAAAATCGGCGGGCTGATCGTCGTGCCCGTGATCGCCACCCGCAGCGGCTGGGCGACCTTGCCCAAACCGACCTGCTTTTCCTCGGCCAGCGACCGCAGCATTGCTTCAATCGATTCCGGCGTCAGCGGCTCCAGCGCCGCCAGACGCTTGCCGACCTCGGCCAGTATGGCCAGCCCGTCGCTCTTGAGCAACACTTTTTGGACTGCCGCCAAATCATACGCAAATGCATCATCGGCTATATAAGCGAACCGCGTCTTTTGCTCGATCTGTTCCAGCGTTCGCGCGCCTTCGTTCATCGTGATAATTCGCGCCAGCATTGCATCATCCGCCGCCGCGACCGGCGACCGGACTTCGTTCAGATACGCCCGAAAATGCTTAACCAGCGTTGCCTTCGGCACGCGCTTGAGGTATTCAGTATTGAACGCGAGCAGCTTGGCACGGTCAAACAGGCTGTTGCTCTTGCCCACCCGCGACAGATCAAACGCCGCGATCAGCTCATCCCGATCCATAATCTCCCGCCCATCGCCAGGATTCCACCCGAGCAGCGCCAAAAAGTTCACCATCGTCTCCGGCAGATACCCGCTGCGGAAAAAGTCCAGCACATTGATCTCCGGCAGATGCACCCCCAAAACCGCCGCCATCGCGTCTATCGCGGGCATATCCGGCGTGCTTTCGCCGTCCAAAAACGCTTCCAACTCCGCGGCGCTTAGCCCCCCCCCCGCTGCCAGTTCCGCCTTATCCACATCGCCGACCGCTTTGATCGCCTTCACGAGTGCCTTAGGCCGCTCGCGCTTACTGAGCTTGCCGCCCGTTTCACTGACTGTAACCGACATGTGGGCGTACTGCGGAATGCGAAACGCCATCGCCTTTTGCAATAGCTGGTGGTTGGGTGTATTCATCAGGTGTTCCTGGCCGCGAATGACATGCGTGACGCCCATCAACTCATCATCGACCACCACCGCGAAATGATACGTCGGAAACCCATCGCTTTTCTGGATCACAAAATCGCCGATCTGCCCCGGCTCGAACGACACACTGCCGCGAATGATATCCTCAATCACAATCGGCTCATCGGCATCCACCGCAAACCGCACCGTCACCGGCCGCCCTTCGGCACGGGCGTTTGCCACCTCGGCCGCATCCGGAAACCGCTCCGGCCGCGGATAGAGGTTATTCGACTTGTTCGCCTCGGCCTTGTCCCGCAGCGCAAGCAGCTCATCGGTCGTATCAAAGCAGTAATACGCCTTGCCCGCGTCCAGCAATTGTTGTATGTATTTGTCGTAAATCTCCCGCCGCTCGGATTGGAGATACGGCCCGTGCGGCCCGCCCACATCCGGCCCTTCATCCCAGTCAATCCCCAGCCACCGCAGATCATCCAACACCTGCTGCATGGCTGTGGGGGTATTGCGCTTCAGGTCGGTATCCTCTATGCGCAGCAAAAATTTACCGCCCATCCGCCGCGCCAACAGCCAGTTAAACAGAGCCGTCCGAGCGCCGCCGACATGCAGATATCCGGTCGGTGAAGGTGCAAACCGAGTTACAATCATTAAACGTCCTTATTATGGCATCAGATTAGAAACAGAGAGTGTACTCAAGGGATTGGAAATAGTCAAGAATGTGATGAAGTTTTCGGGACGGTCACATGCTTGCTGTCGCACTTCCATCTCTTCGAAGGGATCAAGTGCTTTCAAAATGACATTAAGTCATTGCTATATAACAGGTTATAGTATATTTCAACGATCTCATCTGTCAACCGCATAAATCATATAAGTCAATTTCATATAGATAGTTATATCCTATTTCGACCCCGTCGGCCTTTTGACGGCGGCATCAATGCTAAAGTAATTTATTAAAACTCATTTGCGCTGTAGTATTAAATGCACTCGTTATGTGTAAGGGAGAAGGCCGGGTCGCCGGTGATTATCCTGTTGTTTTGATAAAATTCTGTATTATTTTGTGGAATCGGTTAAAATGGGTGACTGATTTGGTGTTATTTTGCGACTATTTGAATAAAGGTTAAAAACCCGCTGACCGGCGGAAAAAATAGATGATGGAAGAAGTGGACAAACAAAGTTACCTTGAAGAGGAAATCTATCAGATTTCCACGCTGGCGGCTGGGAATTTTGCGCTGCCGGTGGTACTAGACCGTCTGGCCGCAGCGGCAGTGCGCGTGACCAATACGACCGCCTGCTCGATGCGGCTGCTGGATGAAGAGGCCGGGGATCTGAAGATGCGCAGCACCTACGGCCTGAGCGAGGCCTATCGCAACAAGGGGCCGGTGACCAAGGACGAGCCGGTGATCCGCGAGGCGTTCGAGGGCAAGGCGGTGGTGCTGGACGATATGCGGATCGATTCGCGGGTGCAGTACCGTGAGGCGTCGATTAAAGAAGGGCTGATCAGTCAGTTGACAGTCGGGATGTTCTTTCACGACAAGCCTATCGGCGTGTTGCGGCTGTACAGTCCGGAGCCGGCGCGGTTTGACGAGGACGCCATCCGCATCGCCCGACTGGTCGCCAGCCAGTGCGCCATCGCCATCACCAATGCCCGGCTGTATAATGAGGCGCTCGAGGGGGCGCGCATGGCCGAGCAGATGCGGCTGGCGGGCATTATCCAGCGGCGAATGATTCCGGAAAAGGCCCCGTGTATGTGCGGGCTGGACGTGGCGGCGGTGTATCGGCCTTGCTATGAGATCGGCGGCGACCTTTACGATTTTCTTCAGGCCGACGATCATACGCTGGTGACAGGGATTGCCGACGTCATCGGAAAGGGCGTACCGGCAGCGATAATGATGAGTATGTTCCGCGGCACGATGCGGGCGAATGCCGACGGCGGCTACGGGCGGCACTCGATGGAAGAGATTATCCATAAGCTCAACGCGGTGGCGTGCAACGAATGCAAGGACGGCGAGTTTATCACGCTGTTTATCGCGCGGATCGATACCAGGGCCAACACACTGACGTACTGCAACTGCGGGCACGAGCCGGGGGTGCTGCTGCGCAGCGGCGACGTACACGAGCTGAACGAAGGCGGACTGGTGCTGGGCATTACGCAGAATACGCATTACAGCATTCAGACGGTGCCGTTTGAGCAGGAGGATTGCCTGCTGATGTACACCGACGGGCTGATCGACGCGATGAACTTTGACGGCCGGATATGGGGACGCGACCGGCTGATGGAACTGCTGCGCAACAATCCGACGACCAGCGCCGAATACCTGCTGCGCAACATTCTGGGCTATCGGCGGCGGTTTGTGGGGCTGGCCAGCCAGACCGACGACACAAGCATTGTGGCCGTGCGTCGCGATGTCAACGCCAACCCCCACGGCCTGGACTGCGGCTGCCATAAATGATCCCCTTGGGATTCAAATGGGCAACGGGGGCGACAAGCGCAACCAGAAATTATTTTGATGGGCAGTATCACGAAAACGAATCAAGCCCCGGAAAAGGACTTGCGATCACAAAACCGGGGGCGTAAGGGGTGGCTTTTTTTGGTGGGGTTGGTTTTTGGTTTGTGGAGGCCGTTGCGGCCGTGCCGGAAAAATCCATCCGCAACGGTGCGACGGCAAGCGACAGTGTCCTTGTGTATTAAACCGCCCTCAAACTCACGCCGCTCATGGAGATACTGGGGCGTTTTCTGGCGAAAACCGCTTGAACTTAGAGGCGTTTTGCGTAGGATACAGCGATTATGTTGACGGCCGTTCAAAATGCGATGCGTCGGTACTGGGGCTACGAGCGTTTCCTCCCGTTGCAGCAGGAGGCGATGACGTGCATCGTCCAAAAGCGCGACTCAGTGGTCGTTCTGCCGACCGGCGGGGGCAAGTCCCTGTGCTTTCAGGCTCCGGCCGCGACGCTGCCGGGGCTGGCGGTGGTGGTTTCACCTTTGATTGCCCTGATGAAAGATCAGGTGGACGCCCTGACGGCCTGCGGCGTACCGGCGGCTAGGCTGGACAGCTCCCTGTCGCCGTCGCAGCAGCGGCAGGTCTTTACCGCCATCGGCAGCAAGACGCTCAAATTGCTGTATCTGTCGCCCGAACGGCTGCTGAGCAACGGGTTTATCGATTCGCTCAAGGAGGTCGAGCTGTCGTTTATCGCCATCGACGAGGCACACTGCGTCAGTATGTGGGGGCATGACTTTCGGCCGGAGTATCGGCAGTTGGGGCAGCTCAAGCAGGTGTTCCCAAACACAGTGATTGCCGCCTACACCGCCACCGCCACCGAACAGGTACGCAATGATATTGCCGAACAATTACGCCTCAAATCGCCGGCGATGCTGGTCGGGTCGTTTGACCGCCCCAACCTCATCTATAAAGTCCAGCCGCGGAGCAACATCAACCGGCAGGTCTGCGAGGTGCTGGATCGCCACAAAAACGAATCCGGCGTGATCTACTGCATCCGCCGAAAAGACGTCGATCAACTCTGCGCCGAGCTGAATCAGCGCGGCCACAATGCCGCCCCCTATCACGCCGGGATGAACGACGAGCAGCGCAAATACAACCAGGAGCAATTCATCACCGAAAAAGTGGATATCATCGTCGCCACGGTCGCCTTCGGGATGGGCATCGACAAGTCCAACGTGCGGTACGTGATTCACACGGGGATGCCCAAATCGCTGGAGCATTATCAGCAGGAAAGCGGCCGGGCCGGACGTGATGGGCTGGAGGCCGAGTGCATCCTTTTTTATTCCGGCGGCGATTACGGCCTCTGGCAGCGACTGATGAGCGATTCGCCCCCCGAGGCGCAAAAGATTGCCAATGCCAAGCTCGGCGGAATGTATCAATACTGCACCGGCGGGCTGTGCCGACACCAGGCAATCCTGCGCTATTTCGGGCAGGATTTGGACAAGGGCAATTGCAGCGCCTGCGATGTATGTCTGGGCGATTTGGAAATTGTTAAAGACCCATTGATCATTTCCCAGAAGATTCTGTCCTGCATCGCTCGACTTGAGCAAAAGTTCGGCGCAGGATACACGGTTCGTGTATTGAGAGGGTCTGAGGATCAGCGTATCGTCCAAGGCGGTCACAATCAGCTGAGCACTTATGGTTTACTGAAAGAGCACCCCCGCACGACGATTCATAGTTGGATCGAACAGCTTGCCGGGCAGGACTGTATCGCCAAGATCGGGGAATACAAGGTTCTGACGCTCACCCCGAAGGGCTGGACAGTGCTCAAGGGCCAGCACACCCCGCGGTTGTTTGAACCGGCACACAAACCGGCCAAAGTATCCAAAGTTGCCGCCGATTCATGGGAGGGCGTCGATCGCGGGTTGTTTGAGGCCTTGCGTGCGCTGCGCAAACGGCTCGCCGCCAAAAGCCGCCTGCCAGCCTATCTGGTCTTTGATGATGCGTCGCTCCGCAATATGGCACGCAAACGTCCCTCCACACATGAGGCACTGTTGAATGTTCGCGGCGTCGGCGACAAGAAATGCAGACAATACGGCCAAGCCATCCTTGAGGTGATCGGCGACTATTGCCGCTAACCCGCCTCGGTGCCGGAACATTACAGCGATGGACCGCCGTGCCTGCCGTCAACAGGGTACAAGCGACCGGACATATTCGGATAGCGAATGTATCACGTTAAGACGGCGGCAACAAAGATATTATTGCACAAAACAGCCCGAATTGGAACAATAATCGACATTGAAGAGCTCTTCCCCCGCAGGCGTCGCCGAATAAGAATTGTGACCGGTTCAACGCAGACAACCATCGCCCCTGACGCCTTAATCGCTGACTCGGTCCCTCTTTTGTGCAAAAATCACATTAGCTGGGGTACTCAAAACAGATATTCCAACACCACCGAAATAATCAACAACACGCCGAACAGAAGATGCACTTGAGCGGACCGGACGTCGATGTCGGCCAGTTCGTTTGACTGTTCGGGCGGGGTTTGCAGGACGCGGCGAACATTTCGCCGGGCCAGCGGCTCGGTCAAAAACACCAGCAGCGACCAGACCGGCAACATCCTCGTCGCCCACAAAATCAGCACCAGCCCATAGGCCGCAACCACCAGCGACGCATACTCGGCCCGCGCCCACCGACGCCCCAAGACGCCGGCCGTGGTTTTGACGCCCGCGGTCGCATCGTGCGCGATATCCCGCAGATTGTTGCCGCTCAAGATCGACGCCACCAGGCACCCCACCGGCAGGGACGCGGCAATCGACTGCCATGACCACCGCTCCGTCAGCACAAAAAAACTGCCGACCACCATCAGTGGCCCCATCATCAGAAAGACACTTGCATCCCCAAGCCCGTAATACTTGTACTGCACCGGCGCGGCGGTATAAAAAAATCCCGCCGCCAGCCCCGCCACTCCAATCGCCAGGATCGGCCAGCCGTGGATTGCCACAAAGACCAGCCCCACCGCCGCTGTCGCCGCAAACGCCCCCAGCCCCGCCAGCAAGACCTGCCCCGGCGGCAGCAAACCATCCACCAGGACACGGCTGGAACCGAAAGTGTCAGCACGATCTACCCCCTTGCGAAAATCAAAGTAATCGTTGATCAGATTTGTTGCGGAGTGAATCAGCAGCGAGGCCAGAACCACCAGCGGAAACAACCCCCATCGCACATCTGTATCGCCCCCCAGCGCCAGCGCCGCCCCCAAAAACACCGGCACCATCGACGCCGTAAACGCAAACGGCCGCACCGCCTGCAGCCATATTCGCCAAGACGGCCGAGGCCGAACACTGTGTTGATCGTCGTTCATAAACGCTCCCAAACCCTCAATTGAGTTTCGACGATTTCCCATCGGTCTGCTGCGCAGAGCCGATGCCACCCAATCGCGTTTTGATCGTCGTTCATCAAAACTCCAAGATCGTTAATGAGTTTTTAGTTTTGAGTTATGAGTTTTGAGTTATACTACGAACTACGAACTACGAACTACGAACTAAAAACTATTTCGTCAACTCCCGCAGCAGCGTCGTCGCATAACAACCGCTGGGCAGCTCGAACCGCAATTGCAGATAGTCGCCGTGTTCGTCGCTGCCGGAAGTCACGTCGGCGCCCTTCGGCTGAAACCGCAACGGCCGTCGCCCGCCCCGCCCGCCGTAATGCTTGAGCCACTGCAAATCCTCAATGTTCAACTGCAGCGCCTCGATCAGCGGCTGCTCATACACCGCCGCCGCGTCGGTCAACTCCGCCATTCGCGAACCCGTCAGCGGCCCGGTCGGGCTGATCTCAAACCGGTCGCAGCGCGGCTGCTCAACCGCCGCATCCTCCACGCGAAAACACGCCCCGTTGTCATGCTTGTACGCCATGTCGCCGTTGAACAGTCTGTCAATATGCGGCATGCGCCTGACCAGCACGCGGTTGAACAACTCCGATTGCCAGGCCGCGACAAACAGCCCCATCAACTGCCGGTCAAACCGCAAAAACGCCTGCTCAAAATCTCCCTCTTCGCGCATCAAATCCTTCAGGGCATACCGGTGATCCCGAAAATTCGGCAGCCACGTCTCGTAAGCGGCCTTGTAATCGCCCTGCTCGTACAGCGTCCGCGCCTTGATGAACACCTCCTCAGTGTCCAGCTCCGGCCGCCCCAGCAGCATATCGAAAAACCCCTTATAATCTCGCTTGACCGCCTTCAACCCCAAAATGTGCGTGTCCTGCCGATACCCGAACCGCTGCGGCCCGAAATAGTTCGGCACGCCCACCCGCACCAGCGTTTCCATCACGTCCTGTGCCCGCGCAAGCGCCTCGTCCGTCGACACGTTCAGATTGCGAACGCGCAGTTTGAAGCGGTTGCCCGCCAGATGGCCGATCTTGAGCTTGTTCTCATGCCGACGCACATCCAGCACGCGGATCGCCCGTGATCGGTATGCTTCTACCTTTTCCGGATCGACATGCTCCATGGAAATCCACTGCCGCGTCACCGCCCGCGCATCCTTGCGCCCGGCGTACCCTACGTCGATGCGCCGCACGCCCACCCGCCGCGCAATCTCGGAAATCGCATCGGTCGTGGTCATATTGCGCTTTTCGATCAGCGCAAAGACATGCGTCCCTTCGCCGGACAAGGGGTATTGCGGAATTTCCTCCACAAAAAAATCTTCGGGAACCGTCTTGATCGCGCCGCCGACGCCGGGGATATCCTGCGTCAAATACGGCAAGCCCGCCTCAATCGCCCCGCTGTCGCTGTCGGATGGAGTCGAAATGTGTTTGCGTTTGCTCATTTTTGTTTTGCCACACAGAACACAGAGTTTACAGAGATTGATTTTACCATGAAGAGCATGAAGAACAGGAAGTTTTTTTATTATGTCTTCAAGAGCTTCATGTGCTTCATGGTAAATTCTTAAAATCTGTGTAATCTGTGTAATCCGCGGTTTCATTTTTACGGCACAAAGGCCGCAGGGTAGTGCTTGACCTCGACCGGCCCTTTGTCGGGCAAAATCACCGTAAGAACATCGAACCGCAAAGGCCTGTCTGACAGCTTGTACTGTGTCAGAAAGCGCTTTGCGGTTCGCGCGATTTTACGTTGTTTTTTCAAATTGACCGCCGCGACTGCCGGGGCAAACGCCTCGCTGCGACGGGTCTTGACCTCGACAAATACGACCACTCCGTCCGCATCACAAACCACCAGATCCAGCTCGCCGCAGTCAGCCGCCCAGTTACGGGCCAGAATCCGACACCCGCTGCGCCGCAGCCGCCGCTCGGCCTGCTTTTGGCCCCAGCGGCCCAGCCGATAAATATCGGCCAGCAGCCAGCGACGCACCCACGGCAGCGGAAAGCACGGCACGCGATACGCTCCGGCCGTTACTTCGACACGGTGTGCTTGCTGTGCCGCTGCGACAGACGCACGCCCTTGCCCACGCGGTCGCGCAGATAATACAGCTTGGCGCGACGCGACTTGCCGCTGCGGATCGGACGTATGTCGATGACGTTCGGCGAATTCAGCGGGAAGACGCGCTCGACGCCCTCATCGCCGATCATCCGACGGACGGTGAACATCTCGTTCATCCCGCGACCCTTGCGGCTGATGACCGTACCGGTAAATATCTGCGTCCGTACCTTTTCGCCTTCCACGATCCTGCAATGCACATCGACCGTATCGCCGACTTCAAAATACGGCGTTTGGGGTCGAAGACTTTTCTGTTCGACGGATTCCAGTAATTTCGTTTTCACGTGTCTATCTCCTGATTCTTATCTTTTTTTAGGTTGTTGTTGGGCATCCTGACGGGCCTGATAGGCCGCATACAGGTCAGGACGCTGCTGCTGCGTTCGCAGCAGGCTTTGTTCGTGCCGCCATTGGGCAATCTTGCCGTGGTCGCCGCTGAGCAAAATCTCCGGCACACGCATCCCGCGAAATTCTTCCGGACGCGTGTAGTGCGGATACTCCAGCAGCCCGTCGCTGAACGAATCGTTGGCCGCCGAGTCTTCGTCGCCCAGCGCGCCGTCCAGCAATCGCACCACCGCATCGATGACCACCATCGCCGCCAGTTCGCCGCCGCTGAGGACATAATCGCCGATAGACATCTGCTCGGCGTCCAGCCCCTGACGGATGCGTTCGTCAAAGCCTTCGTACCGACCCGCGATTAATATCAATCGCGGCGACCGGCTCAACTCGACGACCTTTTCCTGTGTCAGCGGCGCGCCTTGCGGCGTCAGCATAATGATCCGCCCCGGCTCGGCGCCCTGCGCCTGCACATGCTCGACACAATCGAACATCGGCCCGCACATCATCACCATCCCCGGCCCGCCCCCGTAAGGCGTATCATCGACCTTGCGGTAGCGTTCGGCGGCATACTCTCTGATATTTGAAAGAACTATATCCACGATGCCCTGCTGCTGCGCCCGCCGAAGGATCGAATGGCTCAACGGCGATTCGAACATTTCGGGAAACAGCGTCAGTACATCGATTCGCATCATAATCCGTTATGCCGACGCTTCGCCGGCCTTGGCGGCTTCAGCGGCCTTGGCCGCGGCTTCCTTTTCGGCCTTGGTAAAGGGCTTGCCGAGTTTGCGCGCCGTCTTGCGGGCGCGATCGCGACGGGCCTGCTTGGCGGCCAACTGCGGGCACTCGACGCCCTGCCTAACAAGGATTTCGGCCACCGTCTCGCTCGGCACCGCACCCTGCCCCATCCAGAACTTGATCCGTTCCAGATTCAGCACCAACTGCTTTTCGGCGTTCTTCTCAATCGGGTCGTAGTGGCCGAGCTTTTCGAGGATGCGGCCGTCCCGGGACGTCTTGCTTTCCACCGCGTTGATGCGGAAGAAAGGCCGATGACGCCGTCCCATCCGGGTCATTCTGATCTTTACTGCCATGGTTTTGTCCTTTCTGACAATAGTATATAGAAAATTTTTGCGTCCACACCGGACACAAAACAAGTTACTGCGAACTTAAAATTTAAAACCAAAAATTTAAAACCTAAACTTAAAATCCAAAACTTTGACTTATTCATTCTGGTTTTAAGTTTTTGACTTTAACCTTTAACCTAAACTCACTCTCCCCCTGCCAAGGGGGAGTGCCGCAAAGCGGCGAGGGGGTATAAAAACAACCCCGCCAACGGCGGCTCCACACTTTTACCTTTTACCCTTTTACTTTTAACTTTTTTATCGCGTAGCCATTGACAAATATCGCCGCAATGGCCTTGTCCACCTTCGCCTCGTCGGCAAGCTGTGCCACCTGCTCGTCGCTCAATCGCTCGGCATTGGCCTTTTCATCGGCCGTCATCATTGCTGCCAGCCGGCGGCACTGCTCAAATTCATCCCGCGTCGGCGCCGCCAGCATCGCCAGCTCACTTTTGCCGTCGGCGGTCTGAAACTGTGACCGCATCCGACGCCCGTAGGCATCATCCACAAACCGCTCCAGCGACTTGAGATACTCATCGATCGTCATCTTAACGGCGTTTTTTTCGCGGCGGCTTTTTGCGTTTGCTCCGCTGTTTGGTCTTGCCCGCCGCACTCATCGCGCTGAACATATCCGTTTTGCCGCTCATCATCCCTTTCAGTGCGTTCATCCCGCCGGCTCCGCCGCCGCTGATGGCCTTCATCATCTCCCGGCTGCGGCGAAACGTCTTGACCAGCCCGGCCACATCCTGCGAGTCGCGGCCGCACCCGCGGGCGATCCGCCGCCTGCGCGAGGCGTCGATCAGATCCGGGTCGCTCCGCTCGGCGGCTGTCATCGAGTGGACAATCCCCTCGATCTGGCTCATCTCCCGGTCGTCCACGTTCATCTCGCCAAGCCCGCCCATCCCCGGCAGCATCTTGAGCAGGCTCGAAAACCCGCCCATCTTCCGGACACTCTGCATCTGCTTTAAAAAATCATCGAACCCGAAGGTGCCCTTGGCCATCTTGACCTGCATCTTCTTGGCCTGCTCTTCGTCATACTGCTCTTGGGCCTTCTCGACCAGCGAGACAATATCGCCCATCCCCAGAATCCGCCCGGCCATTCGATCCGGGTGAAACTCCTCGATATTGTCAAGCTTCTCACCCACGCCGATAAACTTAATCGGCTTGCCCGTGACCGCCTTGACGCTCAAGGCCGCCCCGCCGCGGGCGTCGCCGTCCAGCTTGGTCAAGATCACCCCGTCCAACTCCAGACGGTCGTTGAATTCCTTGGCGCTGTTGACTGCATCCTGCCCAGTCATCGCATCGCACACCAAGAATATCTGATGCGGATTGGTCGCTTTTGACACGGCGGCAATCTCATTCATCATGTCTTCATCAACGTGCAGCCGCCCGGCCGTATCCAGCAGAACAACGTCGTAACCGCTTTGTTTTGCATGCTTTATACCGTTTGTCGCAACACGGACAGCGTCCTTGACGCCATCTTCTTTATAGACCGCAATGCCAAGCTGCTCGCCCAGCGTGCACAACTGGTCAATAGCCGCAGGGCGCTGAAGGTCATTGGCCACCAGAAGCGGTTTTTTGTGATTCTTGTCACGCATGTACCGGGCCAGCTTGCCTGCGGTCGTGGTTTTACCCGACCCTTGCAAGCCTGCCAGCATCACAATCGTCGGCCCTGGGCTGACATAATACACCCGCGTATCGACCGGCCCCATCAGCCGGGTCAACTCATCCTGAACGATCTTGACCATCACCTGTCCGGGGTGCAGGCTCTTGATGACCTCAGCCCCCATGGCCGCGGTCTGCACATCCTTGCAGAACTGCTTGACGACGTGATAGTTCACATCCGCCTCAAGCAGCGCCTTCCGCACATCCCGCATCGCATCCGAGATGTTCGCCTCGGTGATCTTGCCCCGGCCCGACAGCGACCGAAACACACCGTTCAGTTTTTGTGACAATGCATCAAACACGCTTTTTAACCCTAAAATCCACGCTTATTGGCCCCCCGCCGATAGAAACAAGCGTTCTGTCAGCGCAGGGAACCCGCGTCGAAACGGAAGATTGTATGCAATCGCATCCCCCTTTGCAAGCCAAAAATAAAGAATTACGAACGATGATAAACCAGAGATGTTCAATAGTCCTGCTCGGAGCTTCCAAAGATGACCCTGAAGGTGTTAAAATTGGGGACAATCGGGGCCATCGTCGGGCGGGGGCGAAAGGCCTGCGACCAATAGACCACCACGGCCTTACCCATCATATAATCGCGTGGGACAATACCCTTGCGGTAGCGCACGCCAAAATTACCAAGTCCCTCCATATCCCAAAGGCGGCTGTCGAGGCTGTTGGGGCTGTTGTCGCCGCAGACAAAAAACTCGTCATCCTCCAGCCGAAAAGGGCTGTTTTGTGTGGCCCGAATGCCGGGGTCTGTATAATGGATGTCGCGAAACAGGCCAACATCGATGACGTCCAGACCACCGCCGCCGAAAAGTTGTACCTGCGGCGGCGTAACCTGTTCGCTTACACCGGCCAGGTCTTTATCATTGGCTAGGTCATACATGAACCGCTTTTGCCCCCACCGCAACACCAGTCGTCGATCCACATTGGCAAACTCAAAAGACTGGAACACGTCCGGCACAATGCCGTCGGTCAGGGTGCGTCGCAATTCCGTCCATCGCCCGTCCTGATATTTCAGAAAGCTAACCGCGCCGTGAAATTCGACCCTGACGCCATAGAGTATGCCGTATTTTTCCAGAACGGCTCCGACAAAACTCGCGTGGTCACGCCCTTTGACCTGGAACTGCAGCATCAGGTCACTGCACATCGGCATCGTCGAGAACGAACCGCTGTCGTTATAGCCATAGATGGAGCGAAACACATCGTGATGGCTGGGTTCATACACAAGGGTGTGTATCCTATTATCCGATTCATTCAGCCCGAAATGGGCGGGGTAATCGGCATCAAACATCCAGTAGGAGTCTTCTTCGTTGACAAATGGCTGCCGCCATTGGCGCTGTCGGCGTTGTCTTTGCGCTACTTCGGTCGGCTGCATACCGGGAGACGGCTGATAGGTCTGACGATAAATCGGCATCCACAGCTCCTGCTGGACATTGAGGGGCTTTCGGACAATGCGACTGTCGATATAGATATCGCCGTCGATGATCTGCACGGCCTCGCCGGGCAGGCCAATGAGCCGTTTGATGTAGTTGTCTTTCGGATTGATAGGGTTTTTGAAGACGACCACGTCCCAGCGGCGCGGCTCGAAGAACTGATAGATGCACTTGAGAACAAAGACGCGGTCGCCGTTGACCATCTGCCCGATGGACCGGCTCGGCTGCAATTGGCCGCAGAGGGGACACTGGGGCAGATCAATCGACAACGAGTCGGACCCCGTGTCAAAGACCCAGCCGCAATGCAGGCAGCGCATCCGGTAATGATCGCCGCGAAGCGTCTCGGCCATGCTGCCGGTGGGAATCTGAAAGGCCTGAATGGCGAACGCCTGAAACACCAGCGCCAGAATGAACGCCACCAGCAGCCAGTCCAGCAGCGTAACAACCCCCTCGACGGTACTATGAAACCGCCGCCGGAAACTGCCCAACGTCATCGGGCTTGGACGCTCTGTCAGGTCTTCGTGATCTTGTGTCATCGTTGCGCTCAACTCTTAATAAAGAAAAAGAAAACGGCGCCTTTAAAACGGCGGCAATGCCGCAAAACACGCCGCTTACCTTTTGCCTTTTCCCTTTTACCTTTTTACTTTATTTTCCGCCGTAGATAAACTTCATTCCGTCCGGGGCGGGGATCCAGCGGAGCGGTTCCTGTCCCAGTCGCCAGCCGCCCGGCCAGTGCACAAAAACGGCCTTGCCGACCAAGTATCCGCGCGGCACGATGCCGGGCGGGTATTCGAGGCCGTTGTTGCCGATGCCGGGGCCTCTCCACAGGCGGGAATCGCTGCTGGCGGGACTGTTGTCGCCGCAGGCAAAGAATTCATCCTTGCCCAAGGTCAGCGGCTCGGCCTCCGTCGCGCGATAGCCCTCAAGATAATGAATATCACGGTACAGGCCGATATGGCGAAGCTGCACCACACCCCTGCCGGCCAGTTCGACGACCGGTTCGATATGCCGGTCCGTGCCGGCAGCATCCGGGGCCAGGCCGAGGTCATATGTGATTTGCGCATCGCCGTATTCGAGCCGCAGCAGATGATCTGCATTGGCAAAGCGAAACAGTTTGGCTCCGGCACCCACGTCCGCCAACCCTTCGGCCAGGGTTTCGGCCGTCCCTTCGGGGCTGATGCGAAGTATCGCCGTTCGCCCGTCGGCATAGACCCAGCCCTCGTAAGCGATACCGTATTTGCCGAGGCGCACCCCAAATGCCGACTCGTCGCCGATTTGGGCGTAACACCGCACCATCAGATCGCTGCATACGGGTAGCTGTCCGTAATGAGCCGGGTCGTCATAGGCATACGTGGCTCGAAAACCATTGCCGACAGCGGTATTGTACCGTGCCCGGCTGACCGCCCCGCCCGCATCGTCCAGGGTAAAGACGAACGGCCCGTCGGCGGCCAGATCCCACGTGCCGCCGAGGCGATTTTCGAAGGGCTGCCGCCAAGAGTGCCCGTTGAAGCGTGTTTCGGCCGGCAGAACCGGCTGATAGTCGTTGTCATAGACGACCATCCATAATTCTTCCTGCACGGCATCGGGTTTTCGGGCGATTTGACCGTCAATATAAACATCCCCGTCGATGAGTTGTACCGTTTCGCCGGGCCTTGCAATCAACCGCTTGATATAATTGATTTGCGGCTCCTGCGGATTCTTGAAAACGATGACGTCCCACCGCTTTGGCTCGAAGAACTGGTAGATACATTTGAGGACGAATATCTGATCGCCCTTGAAAACCGTCTGCAGCTTTCCGGGCTGGACTTTGTCGCCGCGACTAATATACGGCTTGCCGCCGGATATCTGCACGGCAGGCTCCTGATAGCCGCAACTCGGACAGCGCGGCGGCGTCGGGGCAATCAGCACCTCGCGCGAAGGCGTTACATTCGGGGGGACGTTATAAAGCTCCTGATAGACATGCTGCAGGAAGTCGTAATCGTAGCGATAGCCGCACTGCTGACAGCGCATGCGGAAATGCGCCCCCCGCAGGGTCTCGGCCATACTGCCGGTCGGGATGCGATACACCTGCATCACAAAAAAGATAAACACCAGCGTCCCGGCAAAGGCCGTGATGAGCCATTCAAGGGTATGGTAAGCGCCGTCTATTTTTTTAGTGACGGCGGAATCGATTGGACTTTGATTGTCTTTTTTATAGTGCAAAATCGCGTTCCGAAAATTCTAAAACACGTTATTATGCCGTGTGTATTTGTCCGAGTCAAGCACTTCTTTTATTTAATATATCTCTTGTCCACAATTGTGCTCGCCCCCCTGCCTACAAAATTTCAGCAAATCCCCCAAAAATATCCAAAAAAATGCTTGTCAGTTCGAAGTCTTTGCATTATAGTAAGTTGTGATTGAGGCAGCAAAGCGTCTGAAAGTTCAATCGGTGTTGTTATTTTAAAATAATCGTATTTGTTGGGTACAAGTAAGAGGGTTACCGATGGCAACAATCACAAAGAAAGAACTCATTGATCGAATTGCCGATGCGACTCAGGCCAAGCGGGTAGTCGTCAAGCGGATTGTTCAGTCTTTTCTGGATGAGATCGTTTCCGAACTGGCCTCGGACAATCGCCTTGAATTCCGGGATTTCGGGGTCTTTGAGACCCGGAATCGAAACGCCCGCGTTGCACAGAACCCCAAGACACTCGAACGGGTCAAGGTGCCGTCCAAAAGAAGCGTCAAGTTCAAAATGGGCCGGATGATGAAAGAAAAGCTTTCGACCGACTCAGCCGTCGCCAAACAGGCATAGGCGGATTTTGTGTAGGCCAACACTGCAACTGAAATCCTGGCAGCATCAACGTTTGAGACTTCTCTTTCTGTCCGTCAAGCGGGAGTTGCACTAAAGGTGAAGGTTTTTGAGATATGACTAAAGGCAAAGTCAAGTGGTATGACAAGAAAAAAGGTTATGGATTTATAGCCGAGGAAAACGGCGGCGACATCTTTGTCCATTACACCAGCTTTTCCGAGCCCTCGCTGCGAACGCTCAACGAAGGCGACAACGTCGTCTTTGAGATTGTTCAGGGCGAAAAAGGGCCGCGAGCACAAAACCTGAGTGTTCAGGCAAACGAGGCTTAACTTTCGCCTCGGCGAAGAAGCAGCGTTTGAGGGCGGGTACTACTCAGCGCGCAGTGCCAATCATAATCTGACGTGCCGTGTGCACGATGACACGGTACAGGAGGGGCGTCGGCAACATTTTTTGGGAAGCCCAATGCAGACTGCCCAGCTTCAACTTGGTTTGGAGTGTCGCGTGCTGGTGCTGAACAAGCACTATATGGCTCTCCGTGTCATCTGCGCCAAGCGGGCGTTTTCGCTGCTGTGCCGCGAGCAGGCGGAAGTCGTGGCCTGTGACGACGGGACGTTTGCCAACTACGACTTCCACATGTGGCGGCAGGTCAGCGAGGCCAAACACACCTTTGAGGCCCACAAATACGACTGGGTTTCGACGGTGCATTTCGCCATCGCCGTGCCGCGCGTCATCCGGCTGTTGTTTTACGACCGGCTGCCGCGTCAATCGGTCAAGTTCAATCGCCGCAATATTTTCGCCCGCGACGGCAACCGCTGCCAGTACTGCGGCAAAAAATTTCCCACCCCCGAATTGTCCCTGGATCACGTCGTGCCGCGAACACTCGGCGGCAAAAGCACCTGGACCAATATCGTCTGCGCCTGCACCGCCTGCAACGTGCGAAAAGGCGGCCGTACCCCCGAACAGGCCCGCATGAAACTTATCCAAAAACCTGAAAAGCCCAAACGCAACCCTGTCATCGGCGTGCACCTGTCCGCCGACCGCTACCAAAGCTGGAAACAATTCCTCGACCACGCCTACTGGTCGGTCGAACTGACATAGGCGGCAATTAGTGTGCTGTGCCGTAAAGGGCGTTTTGGCGGATATAGTCCTGAACAGAGGCGGGGACAAGGGCTTCCACCGGCTTACCGGCGGCCAGACGCGACCGGACATCGGTGCTGCTGACGTCAATCAGCGGGGTCGGGAGCATGTCTTTTTCGAGTTGACGCACCCGTTCAGCGCCGAAAGCGAAGATAAGCTGCGTCAAATCCGGCCGCGGCAGGCCGCCCCGGTACATAATGCACAGACGGCACTGACCGAGCAGCTCCTCAACGCGATACCACTGGGCTAAGTCGCCAATCACATCGGCCCCGACAAGCCAGAAAATCTCGGCCGCGCCACACGTCTGATCGCGAAACTGAAAAACGGTGTCCAGTGTATAGCTCGGCGCGGCACGCTTCAACTCGCAGTCGCTAACGTCGAAGCCTTCGCGTCCCGCGATCGCTCGGCGAATCATCGCCAGGCGCGCGGCGCCATCGGCGGTCGGAAGGTCGGTCTTGTGCGGGCTGCGCCGCGCCGGAATAAAGATCAGACGATCCGCGCCAAGATGATCGAACGCATAAGACGCCACCGCCAGATGACCGTTGTGAATCGGATCAAACGAACCGCCGAACAGGATGATATTTTGTTTTGTTTGCATCGCTGCAACCCTTGAAACCTGTTGAATTGTTACCAAAAATCAACTGCTGCCAATAAAAAAAATAAATAAAATCAAAAATTTTTTCAAGTTTTTTGTCGTTCATCCATCGCCCCGCTTCCGCCGGCATCTGAAGCATCAAGACGCTTTACATCACAGCTTAATCGGAACCGACGTCAATTGCAAAGAGTTAAATATTTTTAATTCAAATCGCCTTTCGATGCGTTTTATGAAATCTGTCGTTAGCAATTCGTCACCCCTAAGCGAGTGCCGGCCAGCGCCGCGCGATGGCATAACCGACGACTTTATTGTCGCGGCAAACTGTCGTAAGCGCCTTATAAGGAATAAATTTATGAAGAGTTACTGAAAATTTGACGATAATCGTATATAATAAAATGAAAATAGGAATGAACCTATAAGAAATGTCACTTTAGACAATGGTTTGAAAGGAGGTGACAACGTTATGGCAAAGAAAGCCGCAAAGAAAGCTACAAAGAAAGTTGCGAAGAAAAAAGTTGCAAAAAAGGCAGTAGCAAAGAAGGCAACAAAAAAGGTCGCGAAGAAAAAAGCTGCAAAGAAGAAAAAATAAGACCTGACCGGTTGTCGAACAAAAGGAAGGTTTCCTGCCACGGCTAACCTTCCTTTTTTTTGCGCCTGTTCCGAGCCGTTCGTCGGCTGTTTTTTACGGATCAAACATCTGAACGCATTGTTGCGGAACGCCCGGAGGGAATCGGTATTGTCAAGCGAGGTCATCAACCTGCGACTTGCTGGATGCCGCACTCCAACAGGTCGGGGACGGCAAAGCCCCTGCTACCTTTTTTAACACAAGATTTTCTATCCAATGGGTCGTGTACCCTTTTTCTCCAAAGCGATTTGGCCGGTAAAAAAAAATTGCGTGCCCGGCGATGCCTGTTATAATGAAATAATGAAATATAGGCATAAAGGTGTGTTTTTTTGATGTTGCGGCCGGTCGTGTCGCATTAACCGACCCCTAAACCGATTTATAAACCCTACGGGACGAGATTATGGCATCCGCTTATTACAAAATGCCGGAAGTAATGGACAAACTCGGCAAAAGTGAAAAGGACGTCCAGAACTTAATAAAACAAGGCAAACTGCGACAATATATGGACGCGGGCAAGCCTGTTTTCAAGGTCGATGAGGTCGATACACTGGCCGAGCAAATCGTCGGCCTGGACCTGACGCAAGGCGGCAGCGATCTGGGACTTGCCCTTGAGGAAACCGGCGAGATCACACTGGAACCCGATGAAGACAAACCCAAGTCCAAAGAAAGTGAAGGCGGCTTCGGGTTGAGCCAAATGGGCGATTTGACCAGCGCCGACACCAACGTCGGAACAGTGGGCATCAATATCCTCAGCGGAACCGACGACGCCTACAAACTCACCGAAGACACCAAAGCCGAGACCCAGATCGGGGACATCGATGAAATTGAAAGTCTCGACGTCGATTCGAACCTTGAAAGTTTTGGCAGCGGTTCGGGGCTGTTGGATTTGTCCCTGCAGGCCGATGACACCTCGCTGGGCGCAGTATTGGATGACATTCTGCCCAGCGGCGCCGAAGCGGGTGAGGTCGGCGGCGCCGACTTGCCTTCCGAAGACCTCAAAATGGTCGATGAAGACGAAGGATTAGGAGGTGCCGAACGATCAACTCGCTCTGCGGTGGCAGGCGGTGCCGCAATGTCCGTCGGAGCCGGTGTGCCGGCCGGGACAGGAGTGCAAATGGTCCAGATCGTGCCCGCCGAGGACCCCGCCTCGACGCTGTATGGCCTCATGATGTTTCTGCCCGTCGCGGCGCTGGCAATAGTAGCCATTATCGTAACCGCGGCCATTCAGGATGTCAGCCCCTCGCTGATGAAAGTGCTCACCGACAAAAAACTCGCCGATATCAGTATGATCTGGGTGGTCAGCGGCGGATTGGCGCTGCTGGTTTTGATCCTTTGGGCGATGACGGCCATGGGAGGTGAAAAAAAGGCCAAGCCGGCCAAGGCGGTCCGCGAGAAAAAGCCCAAAAAAAAGAAAAAATAGCTCGCCCTGCATTTTTGAAGAGGTTTTGCGGGTTTTTTGCCGATATAAAGGAGTAATGTTTCCCTAACCCAAACAATTTTCGGACGGTTTTAGATTGAAAGGATTTGACGATGACTAGGAGCAGGACTTTCGGATGGATGCTGATATGCGGGGCCTTGGCGCTGGCGGTCGGCGGATGCGGATGCGGCCAGCAGCAGTATGAAGACCTTCAGGCCCAAAATCGGATTCAACAGCAGCAGCTTTACGATTTGGAGGCACAGTTGGCCGCGTGCAATATGTCCATTCAGGAAAGGCAGCAGCAGCTTGACGCCATGAGCGGACGCACCGGAGCCGATTTGCAGGCTCGCGACGCGCTGATGGCGGCACTTGAGGCAGACCTCGAAGAAAAGAAGGCAATCATCGCCAAGCTGCAGGCCCAATTGCTGGAAGGCGGATCGCCCCTCCCGCTGGAACTGAACGTGATGCTTCAGGAATTCGCACGCACCAGCGATATGATTGACTTTGATGAGGCGACCGGTTCGCTGAAATTCAAGAGCGACCTGCTCTTCGACTTGGGCAGCGACGCCGTCAAGGCCCCCGCCGCCGAATCGCTCAAATCCCTGGCCGGGATTATGAACACCGCCGAAGCCAGACAGTTTGACCTGGTCGTCGTCGGCCATACCGACGACGCGCCCATTCGCCGGGCGGAAACCCGTCAGGCACACCCGACCAACTGGCATTTGTCGGTGCATCGCGCCATCTCCGTGATGAACAATATAAGCCAAAACGGCGTCGAACAGGAACGGATGGCGGTCAAAGGCTACAGCGAATTCCGCCCGGTAGAATCCAACCGGCCCAACAAGGGCGGCAACCCGGCCAACCGCCGCGTTGAAATCTTCATCGTACCCAGTGCGCGGTAAAACCGCCGAGTTTTCTATGGCCGAACAGACACTGGTCATTATCAAGCCGGATGCGGTGCAGCGCCAGCTCATCGGACGAATCTTCAGCCGATTTGAAGACAAGGGGCTTAAGCTCGTCGCGGCCAAATTCATGCAGATATCTGAAGCGCTTGCCCGTAAGCACTATGCCGTGCATACGGGCAAGCCTTTTTTTGAAGGGGTTGTTCGGTATCTGTCCTCGTCACCGGCGCTGGTTGTGGTGCTTGAAGCCGACGGGGTCATTGAAATGAGCCGCAAGCTGATGGGCAAAACCTTCGGCAATGAAGCCGAACCGGGAACGATCCGCGGCGACTTCGGCGCCAGCCGGGGCTTTAACCTTGTCCACGGCTCCGACAGCCCGGAATCGGCCGCTTATGAAATCGGCCTCTACTTTTGCCCCGACGAATTAGTGCAGTACGACTTGGGCAATAAAGACTGGCTGTACGGCCAAAATGATTAACCCTCATTCCGCATTTCCATCAAAACAAGAGCCGTTTGGTTGAAAAATTCGTTTTTTTCGTTTTTTCTAAAGTTTTTCACTATAATCGTTCGATAATATCATCGCATCAAAGATAATATTTGAAATAATCATAATTCAAGCTTTTCATCACCCTCCTCCGAAGCCAGGTTCTGCTATGTGGAATCTGGCTTTTTTTCTTATCCAACCTCCCCTTTCGGCCGATATCAATGGCGTAAACTCCTCTATTTTTATAAAATGGCCGATAATATGACCGATGAAATGTTGAAATCAAAACCCTCAGCTGAAATTTCACCCGAACGACTGGCTCAGGCCGGTGCGGCCGTGGCCGACCTGGCCCATCTGGCCAAAAACCTGCTGCAAGTCCTCTCCGGATGCGGCGAAATCATCGACTTGGCGATAAAAACAAACCAGTTTGACCGCGTCCGCCAAGCGTGGCAGTTGCACCAGCCCAGTTTCCAGAGGCTCAAGAAATTCCAGCTCGATCTGATCAAATACACCAAATCCTACCCCCTCAACATCGAGCCTTGCGACCTCTCGTTGGTCTTTACCTCGGCGAGCAAACAATTGGAACCCTTTTTCTCCAAACGCAGTGTCCGGTTTTCCTTAACCGGGGCCGACACCCCGGCCACCGTGAATGCCGATAGTGAAAAACTTCGCGACGCAGTGGTCAACCTGCTGATCACCGCCGTCGATAATCTTCAGGACGAACCGGGGCAAATTACGCTGGGAATATCTCTTTCAGACACCGGCGACGCGATTCGGATAACCGTCAGCGACACGGGCCCCCGTCTCGACAATGAGACCTGCAACGATCTGTTAAGCCCGCTTGAACGCTACCGAAATATGCTCGGCACGGGACTGGAGATACCGCTTGCCAAACAGATCATCGAAGCTCACCACGGCACACTGATGATCAACACAGACGACAACTCCTGCAACACACTCACGTTAACGTTGCCCGTGACATAACTATTGTCCGCAAATCCGTCTGACATCACATCGTCCTATAACTTTTTCTGAAAATTTTCTTCTTTTTTACTAAAAATAGTGTTGACAATATTTCTTTAACATTTACATTTTATAAAACGTAAATAATGATATGAGAAAAAATGCGAAGATTGCCTGTAAATAAATGTGTTTCGAGGAACAGGGTAAGATGCAGATGATGCGAGATGTGAAGTTTAAAGTGCCCGCCAAGCTCTTTCGGATCGGCGAAATCGTTCAGCACACCCCTTTCACACGCCAGACCATCCACAACTACACCACCATGGGATTGATCCAGGAATCGGACTGGACTCAGGGCGGACATCGTCTGTACGACGAAACCGTGTTTGAGCGGCTGTGGCAAATTCAGGAATTGCGCAAGACAAAAACACTTTCTGAGATTCGGGAACTGCTCGGCTGCGATGTCGAGTCCATGAACTTGGCCTAAACACTGCCCTATAATGAAGAATGGATAATGGATGATGAAGCCCGGTACCGCGACAATCGATAATATTACCGAAGTACTGCACCATATTATTGACTATACCGAGCGACGGCGAGACGTCTTGACCCGTAATATTTTCGATTTTCGTCAGGCCAACTATTGCCCGCAGGACCTGCCCGAATCGGAATTTGCCCTGCGTATGACCGAGGCAATCTCCGAACATGTGCATTCGGAGCGACTGTTGTTTTGCGACAGCGACCATGTCCGATTTCACTGCGGCGGCGATTTTGAAATCGAACCGGTGCCCGACAGCGCCGCCAGAGATCTGATGCACAACAGCATCAGCGATTATTTAAAATTACAGATACAAAAGCTCTCTGAAAACTTAATGAATAACCGCATCGCCGCTGAATTGCTGCGTCATCAGCAACAGCGCCTATCGGTGTATCCCTGCAGCAACGCAGAAAATAATTAGAATCGCTCCGTTTGCCGCTTGCAGTCCTCGTATGCAAACGGTATAAGGATGTATTCTGATTTTGGTCTGCTCCCTGGGACGACCGGCATCAAATCTGCGTTCGGCCCGGACAGATAACGTAAACAACATTTTGTAAAATGGTAGTTTCAGCCGGGACGAAAAAAATGCAGCATTCGGCATTTGACAACCCTGACCGACGAGGGACAACGGTGCTGGCGATCACCAGCGGTAAAGGCGGTGTAGGTAAAACCAACATCGCGGCCAACCTTTCGATTTGTCTGGCCGACGAACACCGACGCGTGTTGCTGATGGATGCCGATCTGGGACTGGGCAATCTGGATGTGATCTTGAATATCCAAAGCCGATACAATTTATCGCATGTTGTGTCCGGTCGTCGTCATCTCGAAGAGATCGTACATCTCGGCCCGTCGGGCGTCGAAGTGATCTGCGGCGGTTCCGGCATCGAGTTACTGGCCAACCTCAACACGTTTCAGCGTCAGCGCCTGATTGACGAGTTGGACACTCTGCACGACCGGTCGGATTTCCTGGTAATCGACACAGGTGCCGGCATTCAGTCCAGCGTCGTGGGGTTCTGCTTGGCGTCGAATGAGACGCTGGTCGTTACGACGCCTGAGCCGACGGCCATGACAGACGCCTACGCGATGATCAAGGTACTGGCGGCCAACGACTACGCCGGACGCATCAGCCTTCTGGTCAATATGGCACGATCGGTCGGCGAGGGACGAACAGTTTATCGTCAGATTTCAGATGTAGCAAGCCGATTTTTAGACACTCCTGTTTATGAGGCTGGTGTATTGTACAGAGATGAGGCGGTCGTCAACGCAGTAAGGCAACGGACGCCTGTGCTGAAGGCCTATCCAAAATCGCCGTTTTCGACCGCGATGAATGAAATCGGCCGGCGATTGACGCAGGCATCTTATCAGAATGCCCGTTCAGACGGTTTTTTTCGTAAAGTTGTGAACTGGTTTTTCTAAAGTCGCCTGCCGAACAGGCCGAAGAGAACCTGCTGATAATCATTTTTGTTGGTGGGTTAACAATGGCACAGTCTGGAATAACAAGACGTAATTTTTTATCGGGAAATAAAGCCGTACGGAAAACATGGAGGTTTGAAGTATGAAAGCTCCCCATATACAAATCGAACAGGTCTGGAAGGAGTTTTTTCAGACGCGATCAGAGTCCTGCCGCAATGCGCTGATGGTAAATTATCTTCAGAGCGTCAAATATACGGCCGAGAGGATATGGGTCAAGCTTCCGGACAAAGTTGACCTTGATGACCTCATTCAGGCAGGCATTTTTGGGTTGATGGACGCAATTGACGCCTTCGACCCCGAACGCGGCGTCAAATTTGAAACGTATTGTGCGCCGCGCATTCGGGGCAGCATTCTGGATGAGCTGCGAAGCATGGACTGGGTGCCGCGACTGGTGAGGGCACGGGCGCATCAGCTTGATCGTGCGAGGGCGACGCTGGAGGCACAACTGGGCCGAATGCCGACGGAACAGGAACTGGCAACTGAAATGGAACTGGACAAAGTGGAGTTCCATCGGCTTCAACGGGATGCCAGTGCCATCGGCCTCATTTCATTGAACAACAATTTTAATGACAACGACGGCGAAAAGGAGATTCGAGAAATCGACATTCTCGAAGATCAGCGAAGTCAAAACCCCGTTACCGAAGCCCAAAAGCGGGACTTGAAGAATCTGCTGAGCAAAGGCCTCACCCGTGCGGAAAAATTGATTCTTTTTCTATATTATTATGAAGAAATGACGATGAAGGAGATCGGCGCAACGCTGGATTTGTCCGAGTCGCGGGTCTCGCAGATGCACTCGTCCATCATCGACCGCTTGAAATCTCAGATGAATTCTCGAAAAAAGGAGTTTGTGCTGTCGATGTAGCACTTTTTTATCGGCATCGCACTTCGGACACATCGATTCGACAAGGAATTATCCCCACGTTTCCGAAAAAATCCTTGCCTCGGCGGGGATTCTTCATACCATAAGCATCTATGCGATCACGAAATATCAACGCAGCGATACCGGCAGCAACGGCACTGGCGACGTTCTGCCCGGCGGCCTATGCCGCCACGCCTTCCGGAGGCCATGAAGGCGTCAGCTTGTACCAGCACTTCTTCGTCGCCGGCGGCCCTATCGTGTGGCTGATCCTGCTGCCGATGTCGGTGGCGGTGGTCTATCTGACGATTGACCTGTGCTTGAGCATCCGGAAAAAACGCCTGATGCCGTCAGAACTTCCGGCAATGCTGGCCGCACACGCCGCCCAGTATGGCACGACCTCTCTGGCGGATCGCTTTGCACGACGGCCCGCACTGGTCAGCCGGGCGGTAATCCGGGCGTTTCAGCGAAGCCAACAGCTTCATTCCGGCCCGGCCTCGGTGCGGCAGTTTGCCGCCGAGTCGCTGCAGGAGATCGGTCAAAACCTTCTGCGAACGGCCGAGTGGTGCCAGATCATCGGCAGCGTCGCACCAATGGTGGGGCTATTTGGTACTGTTCTCGGGATGATCCAGGCGTTCAATCTGCTGGGGATTGCCGACGGCCAGCCCGCCTACGACCAGCTTGCCGGGGCGATCTCGGTGGCACTGGTGACGACGTTCTGGGGGCTGATGGTGGCGATCCCGGCACTGGTGTGCTACAGCGTCTTCCGCTCGCGCATCGAGGCGTATGTCGGCGAGGCAGCGGTCGAAACCGATGTGCTGCTCGGACAAATTTTTCGCATTCAAGCGGTTGCCAAGACCGCTTCGACCTCCGAAAAAATCGCCGCCGACAAACCGCTGACCGACGATACAGAATTGATTCGGGAAGTGCTGTATATGACTGAGGCCCAGCGCGTGCCCGAAGGAGGCCGTCGGTGAACGGCAAGTTCCTGCGCAGCCGACATGTCGAAGGCGAGGCGTTTGATATGACGCCGGTGATTGACGTGGTGTTTTTGCTGATCATTTTTTTTATGCTGGTTTGTCAGTTCATCGTCGCCGAACGGTTTCGGGTTGAAGTCCCCGACGAAATCGCCTCGGCCGTCCCGCCCAAATCCGCGGAACGCCCGCTGACAGTGACCGTCCTGCCCGACGGCGACGGCACGCTGTATGCCATCGGCAACGAGCGGCTGGACATTGACAACGCCGAGGATATCGCCCCCCTGTTTGCGGCGGCGATTGATGATTATTTTCAGACGCACCCGGCCGTCACCAACCGGGTGGTGCGGTTGCGATGCGATAAAACGGTTGCGTTCGGGTGCGTAAGGCCAGTGCTGCAGGGAATCGCCCAAAGCAGCGCAACAACGGTGGACTGGGCCGCCCGACATGAATAAACCATCTCCCCTCTAACCTCTATCCTCTAACTTCTACCCGCTTCCTTACTCTCCGTCGCTCTCCGGCTCGATGACCTTCAGTTCAATCAATGCATTGTATGCGGCCAGTTGCTCGGCGTCCTTCTTGGTAACGCCCCACGCCCCCGGAAACCGCCGATGATCCATCACCACCGCGACCTCAAAGCACTTGTTGTGGTCCGGCCCCTTTTCGTCCAGCAGTTCGTAATACGGCGTCCGGTTAAACTCCCGCTGGCAATACTGTTGAAGAACGGACTTGAAATTATTCTGATGCTGCTCGGCGTCCACCTGGCTGATCAGCGGGTCAAACTGCCGCAGGATAAACTTTTCCGCCGCCTCAAAGCCGCCGTCAAAATAGATCGCCGCAATCACCGCCTCCAGACACGCCGCGGCAATCGAGCCGCTGATCGCCCGGCATTTGTCCGTGCCTTTGCCAACCCGCAGAAAATCGGTCAACCCCAGCGCGTTGGTCAGATCGGCACAGGTCTTGCGCGACACGAGCATGCTTTTAATTTTGGTCAAATCGCCTTCCTGATACGTCGGAAAACGATCGTACAGGGCACGGCAGATCACAAGGCTCATGACGCAATCGCCCATAAACTCAAGACGCTCGTTGCTTTTGAGGCGGTCGCTGGCCAGTGAGGAATGTGTAAAGGTTTCGTCCAGTATGGAGGGGTCGTTGAATTGATACTCCAGCAGTTGCTCAATCTGCCGTACCTTTTCGGCGTCCATAGTCGTTGCTTCCCGGCTGGGCAGGCAGATTTCGAATATCGCCGTTTCCGGGCGACATTCGGAATACGCCTTGCGGTTTCATTTCCAAAAGAAGCATTATACCCGCTGCCGGGGACACTGTCAAGGCCGGCCTTGGCGGCGTGGCTAATTGGCAAATTGCAGCGACGCCAGCGCCAGCACCTGGTCGTCGAGAAAATCAAACACCACGTCCAGCCCGGTCAGCGTGAAAATTGAGCGGGTTTTTGGCTGGACGGAGGACAGGACCAGCCGTCGGTCGTTGTCAAACAAGGTCTTACGGAGCTTGAGCAGTTTGGCGATGCTCGACGACGTGACGATCTGCACCTCGGCAAAATCGATGATCACATCTTTTTCCGGCTGCTCGGCCGCCATGGAAATGGCCGTCGCCAGCTCCTCGCCCATATACGGCTCGGGCGCCAAGCTCACCAAAATCACCGTATCAGACCAGTTTTGAATACCCATATAAATCTCCTGAATATAAATAATACCGTTACAGGCATTCTATCGACATGCCGACGGGGGCGATTAAGCAAAAAAAGCTCGCTTCCCAAAACCGGTGATGTTAATTCCAGACCCGTCTCATCCTTTTATTCAGGCGATTGGCTTTGAATTGGGTTTGTTTTTTTCAGTCATCAGTTGTCAGTTATCAGTAAACAGTTGTGGAATAGTATCTTACGTTTTTTGCACAATAGAAAATTGGGTTTGTTTGTTCATTTTTCAGGAGTCAGGAGTCAGGAGACAGGAGTCAGAAGGTCGAATTTTGCTTGTTTTATGGTTTTTAGACACAGATTAACACCGATTAAGGGGATTGTTGTCTTTATCACGAAAAGCACGAAGATTTTTTGTGACGGGTTAGTCATTATTTTCCTCCATTCGGACGGTGTGCCCGATTAGGTGAGTATTATACCACAAAACAGGCCGAAAGGCAAGGGGAAGGGATTGACGATGGACGATGGACGAAGGGGGAAGGGATGGACGATGGACGAGGGGCGAAAGGGGAAGGGATTGACGATGGACGATGGACGATGGACGATGGACGAAGGGGGGATTTTGTATTGCCGATTTCCTGTTTCCTATTTTCGATTTGGGGTCGAATTATTTTGGTTGTAGTTGAGAGGGGATGTATAATATGGGCGGCTGCGGCGGGCGGTGAGGCGACGGAGAGACTAAAACAGGAGTCAATAATGAGTTGTAATCGCCACTACTTCATCTGACAAACAATAGTATTCTGTTCAATTGTTGACTGTAAGCTGTCGTCCAGTTTTTTTGCTTTTGCCAATGGTAATGAATCTTCAAACGTTACCATGGGCGTTTTGCCGTAACAATATCTTCCGCTGTGCGTTCGCTCGTTGTTATACCAGTCCATCCAATTATCCAGATCGGCCTGCAATTCGTCAATACTCTTGTATAATTTTTTACGAAACGCGACGGCGTAAAACTCACTCTGCATCGTTTTATGAAACCGCTCACAGATGCCGTTGGTCTGTGGATGACGAGCTTTCGTCCGGCTGTGATCGATGTCTTCCAGCGTCAAATACAACTGGTATTCATGATGTTCCCGTTTGCCGCAATATTCGGTGCCGCGGTCCGTCAGCATCCGCAGCAGCGGTATGTCATGCTGTTCAAAGAAAGGAACGACCCGATCATTCAGGATTTCCGCAGCGACCAACGCATTCTTACGGTCGTACAGTTTGGCAAACGCCACCCGGGTATAGGTGTCGATGACCGTCTGCTGATAGATGCGGCCAACGCCTTTGATGTTGCCTACGTAATACGTATCCTGAGCCACCAGATAGCCTGGATGTTCGGTTTCGATCTCACCGTGGGCTTCTTTTTCCTCTTTGGCTCGTTCCAGGGCAGCCACCTGACTTTCGGTGAGCACCCCGCCGTCCTGGGCAACCCTGGCTTCCAGGGCCTTCAGGCGGAGCTTGAACGTTTGCAGGTCATGCCGCAGCCAGATACTGCGGACGCCGCCGGGGGACACCAAAAGCCCCTTCTTTTTCAGCTCGTTGGACACCCGAAGCTGGCCATAGGCCGGCCGTTCAAATGCCATTTCCAGCACCGCCTTTTCAACGTCGGGATCGACCCGGTTTTTCAGGCACGGTTTCTTCCGGCTGATCTCCTGCAAGGCGGTTTCTCCGCCCGTCTCGTAAAGCTGCTGGAAGCGATAGAATGAGTCGCGTGAGTAGCCCAGCACTTTACACGCCTGTGAGACGTTTCCGAGGTGTTTGGCCAGTTCCAGCAGGCCGACTTTGTTCTTAATGATTTTCTGATCGGTGGTCATTGTCTGACACTCCTTTCGTTGGATTTGCGACCGCGTAACTCCACTTCGGCTGCGCCTTCGCTCCGTTACGCGGTCATCTTACCATACTTCTTTCAGTTAGTGTCAGATAAAGTCTTAACTATTACATCTTAGAAACACTGTGTACCAAAAATTCCATGAGTGACCTGTCATGTCTTGCATTCCATATCCGGCACTCGCGGCATGAATTAAAATCACCCCAAGGATTGCAATACCTCGAAACGCATCAAATCCTTTGTCTCTATTTGGAAGTTCCACCCGACATCCTATTTTGACTATTGTTTCTCATTTGCGCCTGTAATCACATTACTTGCACGAGACAATCTTCTTTTTAACCTCGACGGGGCATGCCTAAGACGATTAATGGTGTTCGCCAGTGCGATCCACGGTTTTAGTGTTTGAATAAATACATCCAGCCCTTCTCCCATTGCCTTTTGTTCAAGAAACGCGGTTTGACTGAGCGTTTTCGTCTTGATTCGAACCCTTTGCAGCACTCCAAATAACAGCCCGCCGGCAAATCGGTTGGGCAAAACACGTTTCGGGGGGCACCACTTCCCCTTTCGAAGCGTTCGTGACAACCGATACTGAAGACCCTGCCGCCGTTGCCTTAGCCCCCCTGATTGTGACTTGATGACGGCCTCCACAGAAACGGGTTCCAGTGCAAGTTCCCCCTCCTCTACCCCCTTGCCAAGCAACTCAAGAATGTCGGGGTGACGACACACAACAAGGCTTGTTCCCCTGTAATCGCTGACATACTCGGGCAACCATGCATCGCCGACCGCAACATCCGCCGTTTCCGACATAACATCATCACAATATTCACATGCATCGAGCATAAATAAATTATGGCTCCAACTCTTTGCCCACACGTTGCGCATAGGAATGTCCTTCGTGCCGTCCTTTGTGGTGACCTCAAACGAATAATCACCGGCTGAAGCGCCCGGAACTTTTTTGCGAAAATTGACGGTGCAGATTTCATTTTCATTTACTCCGCATGATCGAGTGAGATACTCGGCATAATGTTTCGTCTTTAAGTGTCCGCAAAAAAGCCCTATCGTATAGGCAATA
>Ga0209722_1000555_pt1 | contig 40034 bp, 33 predicted proteins | sample BioC12SIPDNA_2_FD_185745 | JGI IMG/M metagenome (GOLD analysis project Ga0209722, IMG submission 185745) | Anaerobic biogas reactor microbial communites from Washington, USA - Biogas_R1_A C12 SIP DNA (SPAdes) (version 2) | ecosystem: Engineered > Bioreactor > Anaerobic > Unclassified | place... | reverse complement strand
GTATCTGCTGGGTCAACTGTTTGAAATAGTCGCTGTTAAGTATATCTCCATCCATGTAGGCCTTAATCACCCAGTATTTTTTACCGTTTTTCTCCTGATCTTGATCAAAAGAAAAACTCATACCCAGATCCTTCATCTGTTGCATAACTGTAGTCGGATCCTGAGCCATAGACTGTTTCATCAGTTCATCCATATCAAGGCCTTCTAGATCCATCTTAACCCAGCCGATTTCCGGCATGGTCATAAATATTCCATCCCGATTCATAACCATTTCAGTTTGTACCGCTTGAGCTCCGGGAACTGGAGCACCAGGAACAGCAATGGTCATGTCTTGTTTCATGTACATAACCATAGGATCTATCTGCGCCCAGGCTTCCACGGTGCCATTCATGTCCATACTCATGTCCAGAGATTCGCCTTCGGGCACATCGGCTTTCATTTTTACCGCGCCCTGCATATCAACCAACATTTTGTACTGGTTGGCCTCCGCCATTGCCACGGACGCTTTAGCCATCAGTTCTTCGGCCGTCATGTCATTACGGGTGTCGTTGTAGGTAACTGACACAGCGTTGCTTTCACCATTCCAGCCCACCTGGGCACCCAAGGATTCCAGTACAAAGCGTAGTGGGACATATGCTTGACCGTTTACCATCCGTGGTGCCATAGGCATGATCTGGTCAGTTCCGTTAACAACTGCCGTGGTGCTGCCTATGTTCATCTGCATGGAATTGCCGTTTTTTTGGTAAGTGACCTGATCGCCCGCTGTGTTTACTTCGCAACCCAGGGCATCAGTAATAACATCAAAGGGCACCAAGGTTACTCCGTTTTCCAGCAAAAGCTCGCTGGATGGCTCATAAGCCCTCCCGTTTATATCCAAACTCACTGCTGCGAAAACCGGGGTTGCCAAGGCCATTACCAGGATCAGGCTAAGTATAATGCTAATTCTCTTCTTCAAAACCATTCGCTCCTTTCTCATATTATTTGGTCACATATAATATCGTAACACACCTTACATCAATGCAATACGCCGATCAGCAGCCTTTTCTTTCTATACGAGTAAAAATTCTGCATCGATCCCCAGGCAGGATACTAATAAAACCTTAATAGGAATAATATCCCAATATGATTTTATTATATAGAGGAATCTTCTGGTACACAAATCATTAGTATATAAGACCAGGGTCAATTGGGGGAAAGGAGGTGAAGGTCAATATTGAGTATACAACAACCCTGCAGATTTACGGTCGCCTTGCTGGTAGCAATTATGCTTTTGCTCACTTGGCCTGGATCAACTAGCGCAGCAATTCCAATTGACAATGAGATTAGGGTGGTAGACCAATTGAGCCCAAGGGTAGATGTCAAATATGATCTAGGTCTAACAAAATCAGGGGATAGTAATGTGCCGCAATTTGCAAAAGATTATCCGCGAGTGGGTGCCGCGCAGCCAGCTGGCAGTAAAACGGTGGAAGTATTGGTCAAGGTAGACAAGTCCGGTCGTGCTTATTATCTTGTCACCCGGAATAGAGTAAAGCCAGCCGTTGCCGATATCATGACCGGAAAAGGCCGTCCGGGAAGTCTCAGGTCTAGAAAAGGCAGTATTGAGATAAATGCAGACATTGAAGCCAAGGTGAGGATAGAATTATCGGAACATGATACGGACTATAATGTTTTTATGGCGGTACAGGATTTGGAAGGTAACTTCAGCCGCATCAAAAAAGTCGCAGTCAAAACCACTCCAGACATTGTCAGTAACAACGCTACAGTTACCTCTGCCATCTATACGGTAAGTGCAGGGGGGACTGCCTACGAAACCATTGCAAATGTTCCTTTTGGAACCAGTAAAGGAGATTTCCTAAAGGCGTTAACCAAAGGTCATCTTGATCAAGAATGGGACGATAATAACATCCATGATCCGCTACAAAGTGGGGATACCCTGGTGGTAACTGCCCCAGATAAAACAACCCAAGTTACCTATACTATTCAGGTAAATACTCTCCCCGAAATCATCTTAGCTGACCATGTTTTTGGTGAATATCAGGTGGGAGATAAGATTAAGGAGGTTGATTTCGCAACCTTAACCAGCGGAGGGTCTCCTCCTTATGCTTACAATATTTCTGAAGGAAAACTGCCGGTAGGTTTTAAGCTGGAAAAGGGGATTTTGAGCGGTATGGCTACTCAGGCCGGGGAATATTCGTGGGCAGTGACGGTCACTGATTCCATTAATAACACCACTACCAACCATTACACGATAAGAATTATTCCCACTATAACCTCTTTTGTGTTTAAAGCCTTTGATCCGGATGTAATAGGGATAATCGACCAAAGAGACCGGACTATTTCTTTAACAGTTCCTTCTGTCGATGTGACCAGATTGGTGCCCTCTGTTCAGCATACCGGCAGCAGTGTGACTCCCGCTTCTGGAGTGGCTCAGGACTTTACTGATCCGGTAGTCTACACGGTAAAAGCCCGCAATGATACTTGGGCAGGCTATACAGTAATCGTTACCAGAAAGTTGACTGTGCCGGTGACCTCTATTACTGTAAGCGGGGAGGACGGAGAAACACGGGTTCGCCAAGGCCGTACCTTACAGATGATTGCCACCGTAAAACCAAACAATGCTACTGATAAAAAGGTGATATGGAAAGTGATAGATGGCACCGGTAGCGCCTACATTTCTTCACAAGGTTTATTGACGGCCTATTCTCCTGGTACCGTAACTGTCAAAGCCTATGCCAATGATAACTCAGGTGTAGTTGGTAGCAAAACTATCACCATCACCCGCAGTTCGAGTAGCAGTTATTATTGGGATGATTGGTATGGAGATGATTGGGTAGACAGTAACGGCGGGAAAATCAAGAAGAATGGAGTAACCGTCATTATTCCCAGAAATGCGGTTGATAGCAGGGTCAGAATCGACATCACTAAGGCAAGTCGTTCCAGCGCTTCCATTCCCAGTGATATGAAACTAGTCAGCGATGTGTTCAATATTACCAAAAGCAACAGCGACGATTTCGATCGTGATGTAACCATAATCTTGCCCTTTGACGAGGACAAGATAGATAAAAACAGTGCCCGACCATCGCTCTATTGGTGGAATAGCCGTCGCTGGATAGAATTGGACAACATTGATGTGAATTGGTCAGATGAGACCGTCAGCGGGAAAATAGATCATTTTACCAGATTCGCGGCTTTGGCAGATAAAACTGAACCTGAGCCAGTTGAACCGAAACCACAACCAGAGATCAAAAAGCCTACGGTGGTATTGAATGACATTTATGGGCATTGGGCGGAAAGACAAATTCGAGATTTGGTGGGCAGTGGAGTTATCAACGGCTATCCAGATGGATGCTTTAGACCTGACCAGACTATCAGCCGGGCTGAATTTGCCACAATGATCGTAAAAACCTTGGGATTATCTTCCTCAGGCACGAAACTGTTTGCAGATACCCAGGGACACTGGGGACGCTATACTATAGCCGCAGCATATGAAGCCGGCATAGTATCTGGGTATGATTTCAACAGATTTGGTCCCGATGATCCCATAACCCGTGAACAAATGGCAGTGATGATCGTAAAGGCTGCCGGTTTATCTAACCAAAATTCGCACCTTAGTTTTGTTGACAGCCGAGCCATTTCCACCTGGGCCAGGTCTGCAGTAGCCCGGGCAGCTGCTCAAAAAATAATTATGGGATACCCTGACAACACTTTCCGACCTGCTAATCCGGCCACCCGTGCTGAGGCGGTATCGATTTTTGCCCGAGCTCCTTTTTAATTAGTGAGTGATTACGGTAAAAGGCTCCTCAAAGATTATCTTTCAGGAGTCTTTTTTGCGTGGCGGTTGAGGGAAAGACTTTGGTTAATCATCAAGTCTCAAGCTGCCTTTTAATGGCAATAAACCACAAACTGAACAAACGCAAGGAGAATCATTTCCAGAAATACTTTGGAAATGGTGGTTTTCACCCTGAGGGTGATATTTATTATTCGTAATATCCATATAATTAAGGCGGCTGTAGAGATATTTTCTGCTACTTGAGCAATTCAGCCAGTAAATACTGATACCAACACCTAGTGAAGTTAGGATGGTATGAATACATATTATTGGGAGTAAGGGAGGCAATTGTTGATGAGAAAATTTTTAGTGCTAGTGGTTGCTTTGATGCTGATGAGCAGTTTGGTGGTAGGCTGCGGAGGTGATACTGGTTCGTCCGAAAACGGCTCTTCACCCGCACAGACAGAAGGGAAGCCCCAGGAGAACAAATCCTTGTCCATTGACAAAATAAGGCAAGCCACCGTTGATGCTGGATACGAAGTTACAGATGATTATATGGATGCCTTTATGGACGATGTGACGGGCGGGTTTTCAGTGCGAATCACCGCTGACGAGCAGGACATCATTTATTCAGTCCTGGAGTGCGGCAGTAAAGAGGCCGTCATTGAGAATTCCAAAACCATTGATGAAGCCGGTTACAATATTGCCATCAGCAACGGCAAGATACTCAGTTTCTATGGTGTAGACGAACAAGATGGAATTGGCAAAGACTTGCTTATCTCCATAGTTGAAGGCAATCCCATTCCCAATCCTAATAAATAGGCTTTGGTTAAGGTTTTATTGCCGCACACTTGTTGAAATCACTTTCTGAGGTCATAGGTGTTGATTTTCATCCGCTAGCACGATATAATCAAAAGTGCTTCGGGCCGTTAACTCAGTGGGAGAGTGCTTCCTTGACGCGGAAGAAGTCATAAGTTCGAATCTTATACGGCCCACCATAAAAGCGAATTACTGCGGGGTTTTCGAACCCCGCTTTTTGTGTACATAGGGTAAATTCTCTGGCAGTCAGGATGGTGTAGGCACCAATGTATCTTGTATACAACGGAAAATGTGGAGGGTTTTTTGTTGGGATGTGGAATTTTACAACTTTAGTGCTTTTCTAACCAATCCATAGGGCTGGGGCGTCATTGAATTTGTCTTTTATATTCTTCATAATATATTTAAAAACCACCCTGAGCAGTAGCGAAGATCTGCGGTATTTACAAGAATCTTCGCTGTCGCCCAGAGTGACATATCAAAGGGGTTATTGAAATCCTCAAATATTAGCAATGCAGAATGGAGTGAACTTAATTGAAGATAAGTATTACGGAAACCGTTTTAAGAGATGCCAACCAATCGCTTATCGCTACTAGGATGCCTTTTAGCGATTTTGAAGTGATTCTGGAAAAGATCGATAGTGCTGGGTATCATTCTGTGGAATGCTGGGGTGGAGCGACTTTTGACTCCTGCCTTAGATACTTGAATGAAGATCCCTGGGATAGGCTGCGCAAGATCAAAGCCAAAATGAAGAACACTAAGCTACAGATGCTGTTGAGAGGTCAAAATCTACTGGGTTATAGGCATTATCCCGATGATGTGGTGCGCAAATTTGTGGAACATTCTATTATCAATGGGATTGATATCATTAGAATATTTGATGCTCTCAATGATTTTCGCAACATTGAAGTGGCTGTTGATCAGACTTTGAAAAGCGGTGGCCATGCTCAGGGAGCAATTTGCTATACCATCAGCCCCATCCATAATATAGAAAACTATGTTCAGTTAGGCAAAGAGCTGGAGGGGATGGGGGTAAACTCCATTTGTATAAAAGATATGTCTGGTATAATGGGTCCCCAGGAAGCCTTTGACCTGATCACCGCATTAAAGAAGAATGTGAAGGTACCTATTTTCCTTCACACTCACTCTACTACTGGTCTGGGTCCAATAACCTATTATAAAGCCATTGAAGCTGGCTGTGATGGGATCGACTGTGCTATTTCCGCGTTCTCGGGAGGGACCTCCCAGCCGGCTACTGAATCCTTGAATTTTGCCTTTGAACAGGCGGGCTATGAGACTGGACTTGATCGGGAAATTCTTAAAGAAATCAATGATTTTTTCATGCCTGTTAAAGATAAGTTTATTCGATCGGGTGAATTGGAGCATTTTGTACTTGGATCCGATACCAATGCTCTCACTTATCAGGTGCCTGGAGGTATGCTTTCCAATCTTATCGCCCAATTGAAGCAGCATAACGAACTGGATAGGTTGCCGGAAGTACTGCAGGAGATCCCTGAGGTCAGAAAAGAACTGGGCTATCCTCCGTTGGTGACACCGATGAGCCAGATAGTTGGTGTTCAGGCTACTACTAATGTATTGCTGGGTGAACGCTATAAGCAGATATCCAAAGAAGTAAAGGCCTACTTGAAAGGCGAGTATGGTCGGCCTCCCGGAGAGTTGGATGCTGATTTGGTGAAACTAGTGTTGGGAGATGAAAAACCGTATACGGGAAGATTTGCTGATACCTTAGAGCCCCAGTTTGAAAAGGCTAAACAAGAAATTGGCAAACTGGCTAAAAGCGATGAAGATGTATTGTCCTATATTGCTTTTCCGCAGATCGCGGAAGAGTTCTTAAAGCATAGAGAAGAGAGTTCTGCCTTAAAGGTAAGTTATACCATAAGGAAACTCTAAAGGGAGGACAGTTATGAGTTTTGCGGATAGCTTATGGATATCACTGCTAGGTTTGGCAGTGGTATTTGCGGTATTAATTTTCTTGAGCTTTTTCCTAACGATCTTGTCATCGGTACTGGGATTCGTTGTTAAGAATAATAATGAGAAGAATGTTGCTGGAGCAGGAGATTCTGACGTTCCGTACATTGTGGAAGAACTTGATGGGGAATGTTCAGGAGGGGAATTAAAGCTGATTGGTGTTGACGAACCAACAGCTGCCATGATCATGGCCATCATTAGCGATGAAAGTCAAATTCCTTTGTCCCAGCTTCGATTTAAAACCATAAAGGCAATTGATTAGAGTCTACAATAGGGGGAGTGAAGATGAAGTACGTTGTTACCATTAACGATAAAACCTATGAAGTAGAGGTGGAACAGGGGCAAGCAACCATCGTGAAGACCACCCAAGCTGCCGTTGTTCCTGCGCCAACAGTTGATCCAGTCCCTGCTGCTAGTGCAGAACCTGTTAAACCAACAGTTCAACTTAATAACATTTCAGATGAAGAATCGATCAAAGCACCCATGCCCGGTACTGTTGTTTCTGTGCTGGTCAAACCAGGTGATGCTGTACAAAAAGGCCAAGTCATGTTCATTATGGAAGCCATGAAAATGGAAAGCGAGATCTTTGCTGCGCGGGATGGAGTAGTATCCCAGGTTATGGTTGCTAAAGGAGCGTCTGTATCAACAGGTGACATCCTTCTTACGCTGCAGTAGGGGGTAGAAGAATGTCAATATCTGTAGTTGATACACTATTAAGCGTATGGAATACATCGGGCTTTCCGGTTATGACTTGGCAGCAAGTGGTCATGATTGTTCTGGCCTGTGTACTCGTTTATCTGGCTATTGTGAAGAAGTATGAGCCATTACTACTGCTGCCGATCGCTTTTGGTATGCTTCTGGCCAATCTACCTATGGCTAATCTTATGATACCGCCTGCTGCTGATAACTCTGAGGCAGGAGGACTCCTCTATTATCTTTATCAAGGAGTAAAGCTAGGTATTTATCCTTCCTTGATATTTCTGGGTATTGGGGCTATGACTGATTTCGGCCCCTTGATCGCTAGACCTTCCAGTTTGTTTTTGGGAGCGGCTGCTCAAATGGGGATTTACGTTGCCTTTATAATCGCGATTTTTCTTGGGTTTGATGCTCTGGAAGCTGCCGCTATCGCTATCATCGGAGGGGCAGATGGGCCAACGGCTATTTTTTTAGCCAGCAAGTTGGCGCCTGAATTGCTCCCAGCAATAGCTATTGCTGCATATTCATATATGGCACTTATTCCCATGATCCAGCCCCCCATTATGAGATTTCTCACCACCGAAAAAGAGAGAAAAATTGAGATGACCCAGCTTCGTGAAGTGTCGAAGCTGGAAAAGATCATATTCCCCATAATTGTTACTATCATCGTTTGTTTGCTGCTTCCTTCGGTGGCACCTCTTATTGGTATGCTGATGCTGGGCAATCTTTTCCGGGAATCGGGTGTAGTAGAAAGATTGAGTGATACGGCCCAAAATGCCTTGATAAATATTGTTACTATATTCCTGGCAGTTACGGTTGGGGCAACTGCTGTGGCGGAGACATTCTTAAGCCCGGCAACCCTGAAGATCATAGCCCTGGGCTTGCTAGCCTTTATATTTAGCACTGTCGGCGGAGTGCTTCTAGGCAAGTTGATGTGCTTTGTCACCGGCGGGAAAGTCAATCCTCTGATTGGATCCGCGGGTGTTTCAGCGGTTCCCATGGCTGCTAGGGTATCTCAGGTAGAAGGGCAAAAAGCTAACCCAGCCAACTTCCTGCTGATGCATGCCATGGGACCTAATGTAGCAGGAGTTATCGGCTCAGCTGTAGCCGCAGGATTCTTCCTGGCCCTATTCGGATAAAGACGCTGGTTATGATTGCATAATTGACGCGGAAGAAGTCATAATCCTGAGTATGATCAAGATCAAAACACTATTTAATTAAGCCTGAGCGATCAGGCTTAATTTTTTTAGCATGGAAAGTCATGCTTTGCCCTGTTAGAAGGGGTGTCATCCTGAAAGATTTCTTAGTTGTCATCCTGAGAGAGGAACGACTGAAGGATCTTTCTCTCTGGTCACGATAACGATTCTTCGGCTATTGCTCAAAAACCTGATTTTTTTGCAGCCACGAACCATCTCTTTGAACCAGCACAACCAATGTTTTACTCTCATAGATAAATATTCGCTGGGATAGAATATGAATGAAGTTTCATTAAAATAGGAGTGATGACATTGTACGGCACGGTGAAATGGTTCGATGATAGTAAAGGATTTGGATTCATCCAAACAGAACAGGGTGATGATGTTTTTGTGCATCATACTGCCATAACAGGAATGGGCTTTAAAACTTTAAGTGAAGGACAAAGAGTAAAGTTCGATGTGACTTCAGGACCAAAAGGCCAACAGGCTTCTAATGTGGAAGTCATTTAATGCTCATCAAAGCAATAAGCCGATCCTGGCTCCCTTAGGGGACAGGATCGGCTTTTGCATTACGTCAGGCACTCACACGAGCATCTTTGTTCCAAGGCAAGTGTATCGTGACTCGGTCTTTGATGGCCTTAGCTGCCAGACAAATACCCAAAACAATAACGGCTACTAATGCGCGATCCCCTGGTATGATTTGATTGCGCAGTATATCGACAAAGAAGAAATGCCCCAGATAAATGCCGAATGTTCTGCTGCCTACATAGTTGAGAAAATCTCGGCCGATGGCCTTTTCGGAGCTATAGTAAATGGCCAGTGCCAAAGTCACGCCTGTGGCCAATGGGAAAATAGCTACCTTATTGAAAAGATAGCCTAAAGTGTTGTTAAGGTAAGGCTCTATAAGACCAATGGCAGCTACAGCGACTGCACCAACAAAGAAAGCTTTGTAATGTTTGCTGATAAAAGCCCCAATTTGCTTGTATTCGCCCAAGAGCATGCCAATAGCAATAAATCCCCACCATTTTATAGGTGCCGGGCCCGACCAGCTGATCCAGTGAACACCGTAAGTTTTGGATATCTCCAGCATATATACCCAGTAAATATTGCTGATTATCATGAAATAGAGTAGGTAGCGGCGTAAGACTTTTGGCAGGAAGTAAAGCAGAGGGCAGCATATAGCGAAGACTATGTAATAAAACATATAGTAGAGATGTAGAGCTGTTTTTCCGAGTATCAAGTCCATGATCGTGAAGGTCTTATTAGCGGTTATGTAGTAAAAAGCTCCGTAGGCTACTGCCCAATAGAGATACGGTATATAGGATTTTTTGATTTTTTTCCAGGAGGATTGCAGCCATCTGCGGTAGGTGGGGCTGTACATAAAATAGCCTTGTACCATAAAAAACATTGGAACGCACCACATAGCCAGTTCGCGGACGAAAACCGCCAGAGGATCCGTTCCCCCTCGGTAAACATGGCTAACTATGACTGAAATGATACCCAGCCCCTTAAGAATGTCAAACATTTGATTTCTCAACTTCTCCGATCCCTCTCCCTTTTTCAAAATACCAGATACATCCATTTTACGGTTTATTAGGTGAAAGTCTAGCACCTTATACTGTGCAGAAACATAAGATACATGAAACCTATGAATTGTCTCTATAAAGGATCACAGCGAAGATTGCCATAAAAGCGCTGCTTCAAGCAATAGATGGATTGAATAATGGTTTTTCGGCTCACATATAATAAACTAACTCGCACGGATAGGAGGCCGTTAAATGATCTATGATTTGAAGATAACTACGGCCAGTGGCACCAGATTTAACGAGATGATCAGTCAGCGGTTCAGATGGATTCGTGAACAGGACTACTCAGTCACTGCTCAGGTACTAAATTACCTGCCTGATGATATGGAAGCCTACGAAATACACTTGCAGGGCAACCGTAATGATCAGGTCTTTCGCAATGAAGACATCGTGTATATTTTTAAACACCAATTAGCAGAAATGATTGCTGAGCATATTTTGGGGGAATGGGAAGGCAGACTCATTAATAGGGAAATTCACCGGTCTTGCCGAGGCCTGGCAGCCGAAGAGAAACAAATCGTTTACAACAAGGCTGCTCAGTTTCTCAGGCGCTGTAATGATAATGAGAGCCTGAACCTACTAATGAATTATGGCCGAAAAAACCGTATAGCCCACCGGATCTTGGATTACATCCATAGCAATCCCTTGATAGTTGTAGAAGGATTCATAAACTTTTGCCTGCAGGATTATCTGACTGAGATTCGCTTTGCTGTGGAACTGGCCGTGGAAGAACGGAAGAATGAAAAGGAATACAATGATTTCGTAACACTTCTGCGTTATTTTGTGGATACTCAAGTACCCAAAATAAATGAAGTTAATATCATGATGGATGAAAATGGACTATTTAATATGTGGGATGGAAGCGGAATCAAGATAGAGGAAAATTACATGAGCTATTTTCTGGATGACATGCTGTTAAACGAGATCAATTTTGATGATGTATTGATAAGCATATTGATCACTATAGCTCCTCGGCGCATCATATTGCATAATGCTTTGAATCTGGGCAGTGAGCCAGTGGAGACTATCAAAAAAGTATTCAAAGAAAAGATCCAAGTATGTTCAGGCTGTGAGCGCTGCCACAAGCATTCCAATAAATACACGCACCCATAAGGATAACTATATCTGAGGCTGCCAAATGGCAGCCTCAGACCGTCAAAAAAGGCTAATAGCTGCGTTAACTTGGGAAGCCCGTTCAATCGACGTACGCCGTGTACGCCTCAATCACGGGCTTCCCAGTTGCCTTGCTCTTATCCTTTTTTGCTCGCTCTGGCAGGGTGTCGACTTTTTCGACACCCTGAGGCTGCCAAATGGCAGCCTTTTATTATGAAGTAATTGCCGGTATAATTGCGAGAGGAAGCAAAATCTGCTATATTCATTAGGTAAAATTAGATCGGTGGATAGAAAAGTGTATGCGTTACTGACATTACCTTTGATCAGTGCATTAATCGGGTACATAACCAATGTAGTGGCGATTAGACTGCTTTTTTGGCCGCAGCAGCCTATTAATTTTGGTTTTTTTAAACTGCAGGGAGTATTGCCGAAAAGGCAAGCCGATATTGCCGCCAGTGTAGGCGAGCTGGTAGAAGAGCGCTTGCTGTCATTGGATGAAGTCATAGACCAGGTCAATACCCCGGAAGTAAGAGAGAGATTAGTTGTCACTATAACTGACGTAATGAGGGACAAGCTGGACAGCATGTTGCCACGTTTTATTCCTCCCCGGGCCATACAACTGATTGCTGATGCTTTAGAAAAGGTAGTGCGTCAGGAAGCCGATCAAATCATTAGTCAGGTGGTTGAATCTGTTCGCGATTATTTAACGACCGAGATACAGATAAAACAAATAGTGGAAGATAAAATCAACCAGTTCGACTTAGATGAACTGGAAGATTTAGTTCGTGGTGTGGCATCAACGGAATTGCGGTTTATTGAGATCCTGGGCGGAGTCCTGGGGTTTATTATTGGTTTAGTCCAAATGGGCATTATGATACTGTTTTACTAGGTGCAGGCGGGAGGTTTAAATATGGTGAAGATATCTTTACAAGATGGAAGCGTACGGGAGTATCCTGCGGGAACGACTATATTACAGGTAGCTGAGGACATCAGCTCTAAACTGGCTAAAAATGCGGTAGCCGCCTTGTTCAATGGTGAGGTGATTGATTTGACCTGTCCACTGAGCAAGGACGGTTCTCTGGAGTTATTGGATTTTGATGATCCGCGAGGTGCTTCGGTTTACCGTCATTCTTCTGCCCATGTGATGGCTCAGGCGGTCAAGAGGCTGTGGCCTGATACCAAATTGGCTATCGGCCCGTCCATTGACAAAGGTTTTTATTATGATTTTGACGGTGAACATACTTTTACTCCGGATGATTTTGCCGCCATTGAAGCTGAGATGAACAAAATAATCAAAGAGGATCATCCCATTGTACGAAGGGAATTACCGCGGGATGAAGCCATAGAATTCTTTGCCCAACAGGGTGAAGATTACAAAGTCGAATTGATCAGGGATTTGCCTGAAGATGCCGTCATCAGCTTCTACCAGCAGGGCGAATTTACTGATTTATGTGCTGGGCCTCACCTGCCTTCTACCGGTCGAGTTAAGTCCTTTAAGGTTATGAACCTGGCTGGAGCATATTGGCGAGGTGATGAGACCAAACCCATGCTACAGAGGATCTATGCTACCTCCTTTCCTAAAAAGACTCAGTTAGACGACCATATCAACAAATTAGAAGAAGCCAAGAAGCGGGATCATCGCCGCCTGGGCAGGGAATTGGGATTGTTTGCTCTAGTGGACGAAGGGCCCGGATTCCCCATATTTTTGCCCAAGGGGATGATACTGCGCAATGAATTGGAAAATTTCTGGCGGGAAGAGCATCGTAAGGCGGGCTACCAGGAAATAAAGACCCCGGTTATCCTGAATCGCGAACTGTGGGAAAGATCAGGTCACTGGGATCATTATCAGGAAAATATGTATTTTACGAAAATAGATGAGCAGGATTATGCGGTCAAACCCATGAACTGCCCAGGTGGGCTCTTGGCCTACAAACAGTCTTTGCACAGTTATAAAGAACTACCCTTACGTTATGGTGAACTGGGATTAGTGCACCGTCATGAAATGTCGGGAGTGTTACATGGCTTAATGCGGGTAAGGGCCTTTACCCAGGATGACGCCCACATTTTCATGTTGCCCGAGCAGATCATAGATGAGATTAAGGGAGTCATCGAACTGGTGGATCGTTTCTACAGCCTGTTTGGCTTCCCATATCATGTAGAGCTTTCCACTAAACCCGAAAATGCGATGGGCTCTGATGAAATTTGGGAAATGGCTACAAATGCCTTGATCAAGGCTATGGAAGAAAAGGGCATGGAATATAAGGTCAACGAAGGTGATGGAGCCTTTTATGGCCCCAAGATCGATTTTCACCTACAGGATTCTCTGGATCGTACCTGGCAGTGTGGAACTATCCAATTGGACTTCCAGATGCCGGAGAAGTTAGACATTACTTATATTGGTGAGGACGGGGAGAAACACCGCCCGGTCATGATCCATCGCGTGATCTATGGTAGCATTGAGCGGTTCATCGGCATCCTTACCGAACATTTTGCGGGAGCTTTTCCGGCCTGGTTGGCGCCGGTGCAGGTAAGAGTCCTGCCTATTAGTGAGCGCCAGCATGACTATGCCCAGCAGGTCACCGACCAATTGTCGGCAGCGGGCGTACGGGTGGAAATGGATAGCCGCAGTGAAAAAGTAGGCTACAAGATTCGCGAAGGTCAGTTGCAGAAGATTCCTTATCTGCTGATCGTAGGGGATAAAGAAATCGAAGCGGGAGCAGTGGCAGTGCGCCATCGCAAACAGGGCGACCTGGGTGCCATTTCTCTTGCAGACTTTATTGCTAAGATCTCGGCAGAAATAAAGGAAAAGGCCAACAATTAATTACCTTGCAAGATGATAGCTGGTATGCTATACTTTTTGATGGATTAAAGCAGGAGCCTTGCTTCTCACCTTACAACCGTGGTTCGTAAGGTATATGGTTTTATGCCAGCGCATTTCAATGGGCGAAGAAGCCCATTGGATTTACGCCAGATGAAGCGAGCTTTAGGCTCGCTTATTTTATTATGGAGGTGAACTTCTTATCAGCAAGGATTGGAGAGTTAATGAGGAAATACGCACCCGAGAAGTCAGGTTGGTTAGTGAGGATGGAGAGCAACTAGGTATTGTTCCAATAAATCAGGCGCTCGAAATCGCTATCAATAAAGGACTGGACTTGGTGGAGGTTGCACCATCTGCCAAACCTCCGGTTTGCCGGCTCATGGACTATGGGAAATTTAAGTTCGAGCAGAGCAAACGTGAAAAGGAAGCGCGTAAGAAGCAAAAGGTGATTTCTATCAAGGAAGTAAAACTTCGCCCGAATATTGATGAGCATGATTTCCAGGTCAAGGCTCGTAATGCCCGTAAGTTTCTGGGAGCCGGCGACAAGGTCAAAGTAACTATCATGTTTCGGGGTCGGGAGATAACTCATCCGGAATTGGGAGAGAAATTATCTCTGCGTATGGTAGAAGAACTCTCCGATATTTCTGCAGTAGAAAAACCTCCCAAGGTTGAGGGTAGGAATATGGTTACGATCCTAATACCTAAAATTGAACACACAAAGGAGGAAGGCTGATGCCTAAGACCAAAACACATAGAGGTGCAGCTAAACGATTTAAGAAAACTGGCTCAGGGAAAATTAAGCGTTCCAAGGCATATGCCAGCCATCTGTTAGGTCATAAGAGTCCCAAACGCAAACGGAAACTGCGTAAATCTGGCCTGGTAAGTGTTGCCGAAACCAAAAGAATATCCAAGCTTATTCCGTAAAGTAGGAGGTTGACGATATGCCAAGGGTTAAACGAGGTGTAACCACCCATCACCGACATAAAAAGGTTCTTAAAGCTGCTAAAGGCTATTTTGGCAGTAAATCCAAACTGTATCGAGTAGCTAATGAGCAGGTCATGAAATCTGGTCAATATGCATACATTCACCGTAAGCTGAAAAAACGCGATTTCCGCAGACTGTGGATCGCGCGCATAAATGCTGCGGCCCGTGACAATGGTACCACCTACAGCAGAATGATCCACGGCTTGAAAACTGCCGGTGTGGACATCAACCGCAAAGTATTGGCGGAATTGGCTGTAAGTGATCCCCAGGGATTTTCTGAACTGGCCGAACTGGCGAAGAAAAACAACTAAAGAAAGAATACTAAAAAGTATGGCTTCAGCCATACTTTTTTGCTATAGAGGTAAAAATGCAACATCTTACTTCCCGTGACAATCCTCTGGTGAAAGAGACCATTAAGTTGAAGCAGAAAAAGTATCGCCAACAAACCGGAACCTTCCTGATCGAAGGTGAGCGTATGCTGCGCGAAGCTTTTAAAACCCCAGAACTATTAGTGCGTGTTTTCTTAGAAGATGATATACCTATCCCGCGCGAGATCAACTCCTTGAACATCGAATGTTTTCAGGTGACATCTGCGATCATGAAAGCGATGGCTGATACTGAACACCCGCAAGGAGTGGTGGCTGTCGCTCGTATACCACAACACCAACCTGAGTATCTATTCGATCGATCGGTTATGGTACTGCTGCTGGATCGTATCGCTGACCCTGGTAATCTGGGGACGATTATTCGTACTGGGTGGGCTCTGGACTTGGACGGCATCTTACTAACTGCCGGCTGCGCCGACCCATTCAGCCCTAAGGTAGTCAGAGCTAGTATGGGAGGTATTTTTCATGTTCCCATATTTACAGTTGATGGAGAGTTTGTTGACCGACTGCTGGATAATGGCTATAAAATGATAGCCGCTACACCCAACACCCGGATCAGCATTTACGATACCGACTGGCAGGGAGCGGTAATATGTGTTATTGGCAGCGAAGCTCATGGAGTGGATGACCAATGGCTGCAAAGATCTTCCCAGCAGGTGGTGATACCGATAAATTCCAAAGTGGATTCTTTGAATGCAGCGGTATCCTGTGCTATAATCATGGCAGAGGCTAGACGACAGCGGGATACTCATCATTGAAGTCCAAATTCGTAGTATGATATAATTATTTTGGTTCCGACCCAACATTACGGTGGAAGGGTGGACATTAGAGTGGAAAAAGCACAGACAATGTGGCAGTTATTTGAAAGCTCTGGTTGCATTATTTATTATTTATTATATAAGATGATGGTAACTCAATAGGTCTTATAGCATAAAGGCGATGAACAGGATAAGTAGTCTGATAGGTGTGCCCAGCAGGGAGGTCGTACCGTGACTGGAAGTATGGCCGGGGCAGGATCAGGTGAATTCACCTGGGAGCTATGAACTGAACTGAGAGTAGGTTTTATCGGTCACCGCCGTTACCGGGATAATAAGTGAGCCTGAAAGCTATGCTATCAGACTAATTAGGGTGGTACCGCGGAGAGACACTTTCGCCCCTGGGCGAGAGTTTTTTATTTTTCTGCTGGGAGTGAGTGGTATGTTAGAAAAACTGAATGACTTGGAACTAGAATTCCTGCGTCAGATAAGGGAGATCGACCAGATAGATCAACTTAATGATCTGCGGGTGAAACTCCTGGGACGTAAAGGAGAAATAACTCAGATACTCAGAGGCCTCAAGGAGATTTCGGCTGATCAGCGTGCCGAAGTAGGGCGGGTAGCCAACGAAATTAAAGAACGTATAGAGAGTAAGCTGCAGCAAAGGAGCGGGGAACTAAAATGCCTGGCTCTGGATGAGCGCCTGCGGGCAGAAACTATCGATGTGACCCTTCCTGGTATTCCTTTCACGAGGGGAGGAAAACACCCCCTTACCCAGATTCGTGAAGAAATTCAGGATATATTCATAGGTATGGGGTTTACGGTGGCAGAAGGACCGGAAATAGAATTAGACTATTACAACTTCGAGGCCCTTAATGTTCCCAAAGACCATCCGGCCAGGGATATGCAGGATTCCTTCTACATAAGTGAAGATGTTTTGCTCAGGACCCACACTTCACCGGTGCAGGTTAGAACTATGGAAGCCATGGCTCCTCAGTTGCCGGTGCGGATCATAGTACCGGGAAAGGTGTACCGCAAAGACGATGACGCTACTCATTCTCCTATGTTTCAGCAGATTGAGGGACTGCTGGTGGATACCGCTATAAATTTTGCTCACCTGAAGGCGGTCTTGATGACCTTTGCCCATCGTATATTTGGGGAAGAAGTCCAGGTTCGTTATCGTCCCAGCTTTTTCCCGTTTACTGAACCCAGTGCCGAAATGGATATTTCCTGCGTAAACTGCGGAGGTGAAGGGTGCCGGGTGTGTTCCTACACTGGTTGGCTGGAAATACTAGGTGCTGGTATGGTTCATCCCCAGGTATTAAGATACGGCGGGTATGATCCAGAAAAGGTCTCAGGTTTTGCCTTTGGTATGGGTATTGAGCGTATAGCTATGTTAAAGTACGGTGTAAATGATTTACGCTTGTTCTTTGATAATGACCAGCGCTTTTTAGAGCAGTTTTAGGAGGTGCAGGCATGGGAGTATCAACTAACTGGTTGAAAAAATACGTTGATTATACATGGTCGGCTGAAGAACTGGCGCATGCTTTAACCATGGCCGGTATTGCTATAGAAGGAGTAGACGACGTTGACGGTGATAAGATCCTGGATTTGGATCTAACACCCAATCGTGGCGATTGTCTGGGGCTGATCAATTTAGCCCGTGAAGTGGCTGCTTTGACCGGAACCCGTGTTATCCTGCCGGAAATAAAGATACGGGAAAGCGCGGATGACATCAACAGTTATATACGAGTAAAAATCAAAGATCCTGATCTGTGCAGGCGCTATGCAGCTCGGGTAGTCAAAAACGTAAAAATCGCTCCTTCACCTGAGTGGATGCAGGAAGCATTGATCCATTCCGGTATCAGGCCCATTAATAATGTGGTGGATGTAACCAACTATGTTATGCTGGAAACCAATCAACCGCTACACGCTTTCGATTACAGTCTGCTGGAAGGAGATAAGCGAATCGTCGTTAGGCGAGCGATGGATGGGGAGCAGTTCACTACTCTGGATGATGTGGAACGCCATTTAGGGAGCAGTATGCTGGTCATAACCGATGGTACGCGACCCGTAGCTTTGGCAGGGATTATGGGGGGACAGAATACCGAGATCAGTGAAACCACTACTACAGTTTTGCTGGAGTCAGCTAATTTTGATCCGGTCAACACCCGGCGCACTTCCCGCCAACTAGCTTTAAGAAGTGATTCATCCATTCGTTTTGAAAAAGGAGTCGATATCAACGGAACGATTTTTGCCCTCGATCGGGCAGCTCAGCTGATACAGGAACTGGCAGGGGGAGAAGTGGTATCCGGTGTCTGTGATATATATCCCCATCCCCAGTCGCCTCTAACTATAAGCCTGCGCCCTAAACGGGTCAATGAACTGTTGGGTACGAATCTATCCACTGATGATATTATCGATTATTTACAGCGACTGTCCTTAGAAGTTAAGAAGAGTGAGACTAATGATACGCTGCAGGTAGTAGCACCCACTTACCGACCGGATCTGCAGATAGAGGAGGACTTGATCGAGGAAGTAGCCAGATTGCATGGTTACAATTTGATTCCGTCTCAACTGCCCGGGGGAGCATCTACAGGAGGTTTGACTCCTTATCAAGCCTTCCAGGTTCGTACTCGCAACACCATAGCCAGCAGCATGAAAGAGGTAATCAACTACAGTTTTATAAACAAAGAAATGTTTGATCATGTCATGTTACCGGATGACGACTATCGCCGTAATGCGTTGGCTATTGCTAATCCTTTATCAGAGGAACAGGGCGTTATGCGAACTCTGTTGATGCCTGGTCTGCTGAACACCATCAGCCGTAATCTGGCCCGGCGTAATCAAAACCTGGCTTTCTTCGAAATGGGATCGGTATTTATTCCCGGCCAAGAAAAGCTACCTTCCGAAATATTGAAGTTAGGGGTGGCTGTATCAGGGCAGAGCGATATTAACTGGAAAGTGTCACCGGTGGAGTGGGATTTCTTTTACTTAAAAGGTGTAGTGGAGGATCTTTTCCAACAACTTGGGATCAGGAACGCTCGCTTTGAAGCCGGTACTGCTCCCGGGTTTCATCCCGGACGCACGGCTGTGATAAGCTGTGGTGAGGAAGAGGTGGGCATCCTTGGGGAAGTCCATCCCCAGGTGTTGGAGAATTTTGATATTAGAAATCGGGTCATCTTCACCGAACTTGAACTAGAAAAGCTTTATAATCATGCTACTCCCCGGGTCATGACTGAATCCATAGGGCGTTTCCCGGCGATAGAGAGAGATCTGGCCGTTCTTTTACCCATTGAAGTCCCTGCCAGTAAAGCAGTTGATACGATGCGCAGGGTGGGGGGGCCATTTCTGCATGATGTGCTGATTTTCGATTTATTCACGGGTGAAGGGGTAGCCCAGGGTTTTAAGAGTATGGCCTTCCGCTTAACCTTTCGATCGGATGAAGGAACCCTTATTGATGAACAGATAAATCCTGTAATGGAAGAAATAATTGAACAGCTGGAGGAAAAACTGGCAGCCAAATTACGCTAAATTGGAGACTGATTTATGAATTTTTAGACTTAAGCGAGAATATAGTAGAATACCACAGCAAGGACACGGGGCAAAGCGGATATGATCCGACCGTGTTAAAAGAGGGCATTAGGCCCTCTTTTTTGACTTTGCCGAGCATTACCATTATTGTCAGCTGATAGATAGGTTATAATGGAGAGACGATAGGCTGGGGAGGGTTATTATGACTGTTGACAGGGATAATCTAATAGTTCAAGTTGAAGGTTGGGGCGAGTATAGTGTGCCAAAGGGCTCTTCGGCCTTAGATTTGACAAAGAGAATCAAAGATGAGGTCAAAGTTCCCATTATGGCTATTGCTATAGATAATGCCCTGCGAGATCTGCATTATGTTTTCAATGAATCATGTCGGGTACGTCTCATTACCCTGGACATGGAAGCGGGATTAAGAGTATACAGAGCCAGCGCGGTCTTTTTGTTGCTTCGGGCTGTACGGGAGGAATTCCCTGATCGGGAATTGATCATCAAACATTCCCTTTCCAACGGATTATTTTGTGAGTTTTTAGATCGTGAACCGGAACGCAATGACGTGGAAAAACTGGAACGATGTATGCGGGATCTGGTGCAAAAAGATCTTCCTCTAACCAGGAAAGCTATTAGCCACAGCGAAGCGATCAAGATATTCACGGAGCAGAATCAAATGGACAAGGTACAACTACTCTGCTTTCGAGAGAAGGAAATGATCCATGTTTGCGAATTAGATGGCTGGTATGAATACTCTTATGGTTATATGGTTCCCAGTACCGGCATGATAGATAACTTTAAGCTGTTGCATTATCCACCTGGCATCATACTACAGACACCGGAAATTGATCGTCCGTGGGAGATCAAACCCTATATTGAACAAAAGAAGTTGGCCGCTGTTTTCCGGGAAGCCAAAGATTGGGCTGATATGTTGGAAACACCTCATGTGGCGGCTTTGAATGATTTAATTGCCAGCGGTGGAATTGATGACTTGATTCGGGTAAATGAAGCGCTCCATGAGAAGAAGATCGCTTCTATCGCCGATATGATATGCCACGATCGTCAGAAAAGACTAGTATTGATTTCGGGCCCGTCATCATCGGGTAAAACTACTTTTGCGCAGAGACTATTGATTCAGTTGCGAGTTAATGGTCGTAAGCCGGTATCCATATCCTTGGACAACTATTTTATAGATCGGCATCTTACTCCACTAGATGAAAATGGCGAATATGATTTTGAATCTCTGTACGCTCTTAAGCTGGATCTGTTCAATGAACATTTGCAAAAGCTTATTGCCGGAGAAGAAGTGATGACTCCGGTTTACAGCTTTCAAAAAGGTACCTGCGAAAAACAGGGTCTATTGATCAGGGTTCCAGCCGGTGAGCCTATCATTATTGAAGGTATTCATGCCCTTAATGAAGAGCTGACACCTAAGATACCCCATGAACAGAAGTTTCGCGTTTATGTAAGTGCCTTGACTCAGTTAAATATTGATTATACTAACCGCATTCCCACGACTGACTGCCGATTACTGCGGCGTATGATAAGGGATAGCCGTACTCGTGGATATGGTGCGTTGCAGACTATTCGTCGTTGGCCTTCGGTTCGAGCGGGAGAAGAGAAAAACATTTTCCCATTTCAGGAACATGCTGATGTGATGTTTAATACCTCGTTGGTCTATGAGTTAGCAGTACTGAAGAATTATGCTGAACCACTACTAAAGGAAATTGGGCCGGAGAATCCGGAATATCTGGAAACGCAACGACTGTTAAAATTCTTGAGTTATTTCCGACCGACCTCGGGTGATACAATTCCTCCCAACTCCATACTGCGTGAATTTGTGGGAGGTAGTTGGTTTAAGAGTTAGGATACTTTTAACAAACCATACATGGTACGAACATTATCCAAATAAGCTCTCCAAAATGTGGAGAGCTTCAGACCGTCAAAAAAGGCTAATAGCTGCGTTAACTCGGGCAGCCCGTTCAATCGACGTACGCCGTGTACGCCTCAATCACGGGCTTCCCAGTTGCCTTGCTCTTATCCTTTTTTGCTCGCTCTGGCAGGGTGTCGACTTTTTCGACACCCTGAGCTCTCCAAAATGTGGAGAGCTTATTTTTAAGGACAGATATATTCTGGTGTGATAGAATTATTATAAATCGTAATATTGGATAAGGGAGGAAAATAAATGGTTCAGCGAGATCACATGAGAGTTCGTACCATACCCGAAATGTTCAATGAGTCTGTAGTACGTTATGCTGATCGACGGTGTCAATGGTTTAAGACCTCTGCCACCACAACTGATTCGCTGACTTATGCCGATGTGGGCATGATCGTCAGGGATCTATGCGGCGGACTGTTATCAATGGGTCTTAAGAAGCAAGATCGGGCAGCTATCATGTCCTATAATTGTCCGCAATGGTTATGGGCCGATCTAGCCATTCTAAATGCTGGTGCGGTCACCGTAACTATCTACCCCTCCTTGTCAGCCCATGAGATGGAATATATCATTAATAACTCGGAATCACGGATCCTGTTTGTTAGAGACGCTTTCAATGTTGAAAAAGTTCTGGAGCGTTTTGAGAGAATGCCCACCCTGGAGACCATCATTTTAATGGATGAATCTGTACCTCTGCCTGACCATCCGGCTTTTCACTACTTAAGTTCAGTTCGAGAAGCAGGTAAGCATTATCTGCATACGAATCGTTATGCCTATGAGCAAGCCTGCGACAACGTAAAGGTATGGGATTGGTCAACGATAATATATACCTCGGGCACTATGGGCGATCCCAAAGGTGCTGTGCATACCCATTATACAATTATGAATGCCGTTCAAGTCGATAATGCCAACTTTGCTCATAACGGTTATATGATGACAGAGGAAGATATTTGCCTCTCGTTTTTGCCCCTTTCTCACTCCTATGAACGACAGTGCGGTCAATTCCAATCCTTGAACTGTGGTGCTACTATCGCTTATGCTGAAAAACCGCAGACCGTAGTGGGTGATCTGCAGATATTTAAGCCCACCGTCTTCTGTTCAGTACCTCGGATTTTTGAAAGAATATATATGGCCATTCGTGATGTAGCTTCAGCTTCTCCAGAAGGCAAAGCGGCTTTTGAAAAGGCTATGGATATCGGGCTGAAAGTAGTTGATAGCCGCAGTGATGAAAATGGTTTCATCGATATGGGATTTGACATTGATTTGATGGAAGGTTTGCCAGAAGACCTACAGGAAGAGTATCGCTGGGCAGATCAGGCGGTCTTCAGCAAAGTAAGAGGCCTACTGGGCGGTAATTTCCGGGTATCATTCTCGGCTTCTGCCAGTCTACCGGCCAACTTGTGGAAAGCCTTTGCTGCAATGGGCATCCGCATTTGTGAAGGATATGGATTGACGGAAACGATGAATGCTATCAACTTTAATAACCTAAAAGCAGTATTACCGGGCTCAATTGGCCCAACTACCTATTCCCACGAGCAAAAACTAGCTGAAGATGGTGAACTGCTGGTACGGGGCGGCAACTTGTTCCTAGGTTACTTTAATAATCCCGAGGCTACCGAGGAAGCTTTTACTCCGGACGGGTTTTTCCATACTGGTGATATAGCCGTAGAATTGGCCAACGGATATTACAAGATCGTTGATCGCAAGAAGAGCATTATGGTGATGGACACTGGCAAAAATGTCCCTCGTGCTAAGCTGGAGAGTAAGTTCTCAACAGCTCATTATGTGGAGCAAATTTGCGCAGTAGGCGATGATCGTCCTTTCATATCAGCTGTTGTGGTGCCGAAATTCGAGACTCTACTGGCCTTAATGCAGAAACAGGGTATAACCTTTGATGAAAGCCAGATAGTCTATGAAGGTGAAGGCGTGGAAAGGGTTTGTGTCAAAGTCGGAGACGATTTCGTTTCTCACGAAGAAATCAGGAAGTTAATTGATCAGGACATAGCTGAGGCCAATGAGCAATTGGAAGAATACGAAAAAATCAAGAAATATCATATTTCCAATCGTCGCTTCCTGGAAGACTTGGACGAGGTTACCCCCACTCTGAAAAACAAATACCGCAATATAATTAAGAACTTCAGTGAAGAGATCGAGGCTATTTATGATAAATAGAGATGTGCCGCCCCAGAACTAACAACCAAGGAGATTTTTATAAAAAATACGCCCGGGATAAGCCCCGGGCGTATTCTCTACCCTACAAATTAACGTCCCTTGAAATCTGCTTTGCGGTTTTCTAAGAAAGCGCCCATGCCTTCTTTTTGATCTTCCGAACTAAACAGCATAGACCAAGCGATCTGCTCCATGCGACAGCCGGTTTTTATATCAGTATTCATAGACATATTAACGGCATTCTTCGCTTCGCGAAGAGCCAGCATACCTTTCTTGGACAGTCTACGGGCCATTTTCTTGGCTGTTTCCATAACCTCATCAGCTGGCACCACCATGTTGACCAGCCCCATTTTTTCTGCCGTAGCGGCATCAAAGAAATCACCGGTGAAAATATATTGTTTAGCTAAACAGATAGATACGCTGCGCGGCAATCTCTGGGTACCGCCGCCACCGGGGTAAATACCTACATTGATTTCAGGTAGGCCTAAAGTGGAGTTGTCAGCGATGATGCGAATGTCACTTGCCAGAACTGTTTCCAAACCTCCGCCTAGAGCCAGACCGCGTACGGCAGCGATGACCGGCTTATGGTTGTCCTCAATAGCGAACAAACACCTGTGAACTGCATCAATGTAATCGCGGGCTTGGAAAGGATTCATGGGGTAAACAGCTTTTAAGTCGGCCCCGGCAGCAAATACATTTTCATTACCGCAAATGATAATAACCTTTACTTCTGGATCAGCGCTATATGCCTCCAATGCATCGGTTGACTCAGCCAGTAAAACATCATTAACAGCGTTCATGGCTTTGGGACGATTAAATTGAAGATAGCCCACGCCGTCTTCCACCCAGGCCAATATGGTTTTGTATTCCTTGCCTTTGTATGCGTCCATTAATATTCCCTCCTATTTTTGTTGATTAAAGATATATTCATTACCAGTTGCGAAATTTCCTGCTTAAATAATACGTAAAATGGAAATAAGTTATGTAAATATTATGACTATTAAACACGGACAAAATGTAGAAAGTTGTGCAGGAGGAAGGATTATTGTGCCAGGTTTGGCTAAAGGGATTGAGGTGGGAATTAAATCACTGTGGTTTGCGAAGGGGCATTTTGCAGGTGGATGAAAATGACCAGGATACGTAAAAATCTCGTATATACTATGTAAAATTTGCTTATCCAAGTTTATCTATGGCCATATAAAGTTTAGAATGGTGGTGAGAAAGGTTATTGGAGGCAACGGCATGAAAAAGAAAATATTAGTTGTGGATGATGAGGAGTCTTTAGTTAGACTAATTACCTACAATCTGAATAAAGAAGGCTATACTACTGTCTCAGCCTATGATGGAACAACCGCCCTAGAAACTGCTAGGCGGGAAAATCCGGATTTAGTAATTCTGGACTTAATGCTACCGGGCATGGACGGTCTGGATGTTTGCCGCCAGATGCGTTCAGAACACATCTACACCCCCATTATTATTCTCACAGCTAAAGATGAAGAGATTGACAAAGTAGTCGGCTTGGAATTGGGTGCTGATGATTATGTTACCAAGCCTTTCAGTGTGCGGGAATTGCTGGCTAGAATAAAGGCTGTTTTGCGGCGTCAGCAGGACTTGCCTGAGAATGACCTTCCCACCATAAGGACGGTAGGGAATTTTACTATTAAAACTGAAAGCTACGAAATATTTATGGATGACAAGCGCCTCGATCTAACCTTGAAAGAGTATGAACTGCTGGAAGTCCTGCTCAACAATCAGGGGCGGGTCTTGAAACGAGATTACCTTCTGGAAGCATTGTGGGGTTATTCTGTGGAAGCTAATACCAGAGTATTGGATGTTCATATTAGTAAACTCAGGGAAAAAATCGGCGACAATACCCGGGAACCCAATTACATTAAAACAGTAAGGGGACTGGGGTATAAATTCGAGGTGAAGACAGATGTTTAGGTCATTTCGAGGACGCCTCACCGCCACTTACCTGCTATTGATCGTGATTGTTCTGACTCTTACTGGATTTATTGTCTCCTACGAAATGAAGAATTTCGTCATGGATAGTTTTCGCACTAAACTGGTCAACGAAGCCAGACTGGGCGCGGAACTGGCTAGTTCCATTCCAGCTGATCAGGAAGCGGATGATTATCTTCAGAAGGTGGCAATCGCAGTCGCGAAGAATACCGGTACTCGTGTGACCATTGTGGATACCAACGGTCAGGTGCGGGCTGATTCGGAATATACTCCCGAGTCCATGACCTCGCACTACCATCGCCCTGAAATATTTCAGGCTTTGCAAAACCGGACGGGAAGCGATATTCGTTTGAGTGATACGGCGGGCATACCCTTCTTATATACGGCCGTGTCATTTTCTCATGCAGATGTCAGCGGAGCTATTCGTTTGGCTGAACCGCTCCAGCATATCGATGATTTGTTTACTAAGCTTCTTTATTTGTTTTTGGCTGCTATTGCCATAACTGGTTTGATCGCTTTTTTGATCAGCTTCCTATTAGCGCGCTATTTTTCTGAGCCAGTTCAGGAAGTTACTCGAGCAGTCAGCGACATGGCTCAGGGCAACTTAAAAAGGCAGGTTACCACCATTTACCATGACGAACTGGGAGTGTTAGCCACCGCCGTTAATCAGATGGCCCAAAACCTGGATCAAAGCATGAGCGGACTGGCGGAAGTGAATAATCGCTTAGCCACCTTACTTGCTAATACCATTAACGGTATTTTAATGGTTGATAAGGACGGCCGAGTGGCTTATGCAAATCCGGTAGCTATAGGATTAGTGGGCACAGATACCAACTATGAAGGACGTAATTATGTGGAATTCATAAGTACTTATCAGCTTATTGAGTCTGTAGATAAAGTTAAAACCCATCTGGAACCTGTGCGTCAGGAAATAAAGTTGTTCAATCGAGGAGATAAGACCATAGAAACTAATATTGTTCCTATTACTGAAGCGGGTGACACTAATCTGTATGGGATCCTGATAGTTTTGAATGACATTAGCGCGATAAAACGTTTAGAACAGGTGCGCAAAGATTTTGTGGCCAATGTATCCCACGAACTAAAGACACCGGTAGCTACTATAAGTGGTTTTGCGGAAACTCTGTTGGCCGAGAATCCTGATAACCATGAGAATGTCAGGGAGTTTTCCCAAATCATCTATAATGAAGCTCAGCGCCTGACCGAGATAATCAGTCAACTGCTGGAGCTATCCCGGCTGGAAGCTGACCCGAATTCGGATATTCAGGTCATCGATATCGGGCAGGTAATTAATAAAGCGGTAAAAGCGGTAAAACATAAATTTGTCAGAGAACAACTAAACATTAACATTATTATGCCGCCGGATACAGTCTGGGTTGAAGCTGACTTAGACTCTATTGACCAGGTGATGGAAAACTTGATCGATAATGCCGTCAAGTACACTTTCGCTGAAAACAAGCTGGTTACTGTAGTGGTAGAACAATTTGCGGATCATGTTCAAGTAGTGGTTGAGGACAAGGGCGATGGAATTCCCGGTCAGGATATTCCCCGTATTTTTGAACGGTTTTACCGAGTGGATAAAGCCAGATGTCGGCGATCGGGCGGAAGCGGCCTGGGTCTGGCTATCGTAAAGCATTTGGTAGAAAATATGGGTGGCAAGGTGTGGGCCGAAAGTGTTCTCGGCCAGGGCTCCAGGTTTTATTTTACGGTTCCTCGAGCGACCCGCTGAATCATTTGATAAATTTGCTCTCCTAATCATTTAGGAGAGTTTTTTATTTTTACACTTTCTTTACATAAGCAATAGACATATTTTAAGTAGGGAAAACAGCCGGTTAACAGTGCCATGCTAGCATAACAAATAAGAAGATAAATTTCATTTTTAAGGAGGAAGAAAATGTTTAAGGAAAAGGTGAGGAGAACAGCCAGTTTTGCTATACTCGCTATTTTGCTACTAGGTACTTTAATATTTGCCGGGTGTGGGACAGATGAGAACAGCGGCCAGGCTGATGCGAATCCCAATGCGGCATTGTCCGGCACTATCAATATAGCTGGATCAACATCAGTTCAGCCTTTTAGTGAAGTACTGGCCGAAGAATTTATGAAGCTTCATAAAGATGTACAGATCAATGTTCAAGGGGGAGGGTCCTCCCAGGGAGTTACTGCTGTTGTATCTGGAGTAGCTGATATTGGTGCTGCCTCTCGCGAGCTTAAGGAAGAAGAAATAGCTGAGGGAGTAGCTCCGATCAAGATGGCTATAGATGGGATCGCCATTGTAGTTCATCCGGACAACTCTATCGGTGATTTATCTGCTGACCAGGTAAAAAGCATTTATACCGGTAACGTTACCAATTGGAAAGAAGTGGGCGGAGCCGATGCTACTATAACCGTTGTGACCCGGGAGGAATCTTCCGGAACCCGCGACGCTTTTCTAGACATCATAATGGCTAAAGAGGAGATAACTTCTTCGGCTATCGTTCAGAATTCTACCGGTGCAGTGAGAACCACGGTATCAGGAGATCCCAATGCTATTGGTTATATTTCGCTGGCTTCATTGAATGAGGAAGTAAAGGCGCTGGACATTGATAGTGTAGCCGCTAGTGTAGAGAATATTAAGAATGGCAGTTACCTATTGCAGAGACCTTTCCACTACATTACCACTGACAAAACCAGTGATCTTGCCCAGGCTTTTATTGATTTCACTCTGAGTGACGAGGGCCAGAGAATTGTTGAAGAAGAAGGCGCTTTTAGCGTAAATTAATGGCCTAGAGGAGTTCACTCTAGACCCTGTGCAGTAAAGATTTCTACGCCCTCCTCGTGGGGGGCATTTATCAGTAATATGGGTGCCCCTGCAGGTGACCGATGGCTTCATAAAAGGCAGGTGAACGAGGTGAGAAACATTAGCATATCCACTACATCTAATAATATTGATTTTGCCGGGTCTACTAGCAAGGCAGACAGCACTGCCAGGAAAGTAACCAGAGAAGCTGTGATCGAAAAACTGTTGATGATCAGTGCTGGCATATCCATATTGTCCATTATTCTGATTACCGTATTTATATTTGCGCGAGGAATACCTCTGGTAACCCAGGTAGGCTTAAGCAATTTTTTGTTTAACCTGACCTGGAACCCTGCCAACAAGATATACGGCATCGGTGCTATGTTCATTGGTTCGCTGGGAGTAACCCTGGTGGCTTTATCGTGGGCTGTTCCTCTGGGGTTAGCGGCGGCTTTGTTTATTGCTGAAATCGCTCCCAGTGCGGTGGGGTCATTGCTAAGCAGGTTTGTGGAGTTGTTGGCAGGTATACCTTCGGTAGTATATGGATTTTTTGGGCTAATCGTAGTGGTACCCTTCATCCGGGAGACGTTCGGAGGCAATGGATTGAGTGTGTTGGCCGGCGGTATAATCCTGGGCATTATGGTTATACCCACTATTATAAATATATCCAGAGATTCGATAATGGCGGTTCCCATGGATTATAAAGTAAACTCACTGGCACTGGGTGCCACTCATTATCAGACCATTTTCCATGTTATTATGCCTGCGGCTCGTTCCGGTATTATCACCGCCATCGTTTTAGGAATGGGGCGAGCGATTGGTGAAACCATGGCTGTGGTAATGGTAACTGGGAATGCTGTCATAGTCCCCGGCAGCATATTGGAGCCGGTTCGTACCATGACCAGCAATATAGTCTTGGAAATGGGATATGCTTCCGGTGATCATCAGGCTGCTTTGTTTGCTACCGGGATGGTGCTTTTTGTTTTCATCGTCATATTGAATCTGCTGGTCAATATGGTAATAAAGGGGGCCAAAAAAGATGGGCTTAGCTGATGTTAAAGAAAAAGCTCTAACCGGGCTATTTTGGTTATCAGCATTAATGATTGTGGGAGTATTGGTGCTCATCATAGGCTATATAATAGTTAATGGGATCAGTGCCATTGATCTGAAGTTTATACTGGAACCGCCTTCACGGGCTGGTAAAGAGGGCGGTATTTCAACCACTATTGTGGGAACCCTTTATCTTACAGTAGTTTCGCTGTTGCTATCCGTGCCGGTGGGGGTAGCTTCCGCTGTATATCTGGAAGAGTATGCTAACCCTAACAGTCGCTTTGCTTATTTAGTGAATTTGACGGCGGAAACTATGGCGGGCATACCGTCCATCATATTTGGCTTGTTTGGGTTTGTGTTTTTCGTCATTTTCCTTAATATGGGCTGGTCAGTGATTTCGGGCAGTCTTACTCTGGCAATAATGATATTGCCTACCATAATGCGAACTTCACAGGAAGCTATTAAAGCGGTGGCACCGGAGTTAAGAGAGAACAGTCTGGCCTTAGGGGCCAGCAAGTGGCAAACTGTTCAAAGGATAGTACTTCCATCCGCAGTTCCTGGCATAACTACTGGTATTATTCTCTCTATCGGAAGAGCAATAGGGGAGACGGCGGCGCTCATTTTAACGGCGGGTAGTTCACTGGGTATGCCGATAAATCTATCTGACCCAGCCCGATCTATGGCTGTTCATCTCTACGTTCTGGCTATGGAAGGCATTTCCATGGAAAGAGCCTTTGGCACCGCGTGTTTACTGATCGTTTTGATAGTGATATTGAATTTTTTGGCCAACTGGAGTATGCGGCGACTGTCTCGGGCAGCCGGTTAGGAGTGAAGTGAGATATGACCAGTCTTAATAAGAATAAAGTAAAGATAAAAAGTCAGGATGTTGAGGTATTCTATAATAAATTCCAGGCTCTTTATGAAATAAATATGGATGTTGAGGAAAATCGGGTCACCGCGTTGATAGGCCCTTCCGGGTGCGGCAAATCCACCTTCCTGCGTACTCTGAACCGCTTGAATGAACTGATTCCCGGTACAGAGGTCAAAGGACAGGTGTTTTTAGATGGGCAGCCCATTTATTCGCGGGATGTAGATGTAGTTGCCTTGCGTAAAAAAGTGGGCATGGTATTCCAAAAGCCCTCGGTATTTCCCATGTCTATTTATGATAATGTTGCCTACGGTCCTCGAATACACGGTATTAAGAATAAATATGATCTGGACAGTATCGTGCATAACAGTCTGCAGGCAGCTAACCTTTGGGATGAAGTGAGTGATCGGCTTCATTCACCGGCAGCCAGGCTGTCCGGCGGGCAGCAACAGCGACTGGTGATTGCTCGGGTGCTGGCCGTTAATCCGGAAGTGATCCTAATGGATGAACCGGCGTCTGCTCTTGATCCCATATCCACTAGTCGCTTGGAGGCTTTGATAGCTGAGCTGAAGGAGAGCTATACCATTGTGATAGTAACTCATAATATGCAGCAGGCGGCTCGGGTATCTGATTATACTGGTTTCTTCTTGAATGGTTATCTGGTGGAGTTCAATCGTACAGATGAATTGTTTGTCAATCCTCGTGATAAGAGAACTGAAGATTATATCACGGGGCGGTTTGGCTAATGGGGGAGGATTATTAAATGGCGCATGAAGCATTACAGAATGAACTGGATAAACTATCCGAAGAAGTATTGAAAATGGGGCGTTTATTGGAAGAGCAAATCCACAATGCGGTCAAGGCTCTGATCGATAAAGATGTCAATCTGGCGGAACAGGTGATTGAAAAGGATGAGATCATTGACCAAATGGAAAACGATATAGAACGAAAATCCCTGAGCTTGATTGCCTTAAAACAACCGATGGCAGGTGATCTGCGTTTAACAGGCTCGTTTTTGCGTCTTATTATTGATATTGAAAGAATGGCTGATCATGCCGAAGACATAGCCCGGATAGCACTTGATCTCCATGAACAGACCTATATAAAACCCTTGATCGATATCCCGCGTATGGCTAAATTAGGTCAGGATATGGTGGATGTGGCTATGAAGGCATTTATTGAGCGAGACGTTGATTTGGCTATGAGCATTGTCCCCATGGAAATAGAAATGGATGGTTTGTATGATCAGGTTTTCCGTGAACTTCTATTATATATGATGCAGGATCACCGCAATATTGCTCAGGCTACCTCACTGTTGCTGGTGGCTGGACACCTGGAACGCATTGCTGACCATGCCACCAACCTGGCCGAAATAGTAGTATTTGTGGTGGAAGGTCGGCGTATTGACATAAATGCCAGAGCACGCCGTCGGGAGAAACAAGGCGATGCTTAAAAATAAAAACGCCCGGGAAACGAAGTGCATCCCAAGGTTACACCTAACCGAGTGCCAAGGACTGAGTTCTGAATAAAACAGGGCTCAGTTCTTTTAGTTTGTGGTTGTCTATAATGGTATGAAGGAAATGAAAAACATTAAGCGAAGTAATATTTATTGGCGAAAGGGGGCATTTCATAAGTGGGTGAAAAAAGAAATCAGGTTAATAAGGTTACGGTTACTATTTATAACGAAGACTACATAGTAAAGGGAACTGAAAAACCCGATTACATTGAAATGCTCGCTTCCTATGTTGACCGGCGCATGCGTATGGTGCAGCAGCGCAATGTCAATTTATCCACTAGTAAAGTAGCGGTTTTAACTGCCTTGAATCTGGCTAATGAATTGAACAAATTGCAGGAAGACTACGATGAGCTGGTCAAAACTTTGGAAGAGGAGCGCAAAAATAGGATGGGATAAGATGACCAACCGAGAAATTGGACGTACTCTGGATCGAATAGCTGACCTTCTGCAAATAAAGGACGAAAACCCATTTAAGATCGCGGCCTACCGTAAGGCTGCCAATTCAATCTATCACCTTGATGAAGACCTACATGTTTATTACCAGCATGATCGTATAGGGAGTATCCCGGGCATTGGGAAAGCGGTCAAAAATCTTATTGAAGAACTCATAGAAAAAGGTAGCAGTGAATACTACCAGCGCTTAGTCCAGGATATTCCGGAGGGAGTGCTGGATTTTCTAAGGATACCTGGGTTGGGTCATAAAACCGCTGCTTTGATATACGAACACCTGGGTATAGATAATCTGGATGATCTCTTGAAAGCTGCCCAGGATAGAAGGATTAGAACCATTCCCGGATTAGGTAGCAAAACCGAATATAACATCAAGAAGGGCATGGATTTATTGCAACAGAGCCATGGTAAAACTACCCTGGGTCTGGCCCTGCCTCTAGCTCAACAGTTAAGGGACTATCTAGCTGAATCCCCTTTGGTTGAATTAATTTCACTGGTAGGAAGCATCCGGCGGGGTAAACCGCTGGTCGGTGATATAGATATTTTGGTAGCCACACGTAATGGGGAGGAGATCAAAAACCTATTCAGGAATTATCGCGAATTGCAGCAGGTGATGGATGAAGGTCCCGACTATATAGCGGGACAGTTAAGTTTTGGCATAAAGGTTGAAGTAATCATGGTGGAACCACCCCACTTCTACGGAGCCCTGGCTTGGACCACCGGATCAAAAGAGTTCCGCGATCGAGTCTGGGAGGGTATCGAACCTAATCGGTTCGCCAATTTAGCCAGTGAAGAAGAAGTGTTCAAGGTTATACGTTTATCGTTCATTCCCCCGGAGATGCGCGAGAACCAAGGCGAAATTGAACTGGCGCAGCAAGGTGCCATTCCTCGCCTGGTTGAAGCTGCAGATATTAAAGGGGATCTCCACGTTCATTCTGACTGGAGCGATGGAGGAGCTAAAATACAAGAAACAGTTACCCAAGCCCGTTTACTGGGGTACTCTTATGTGGCAATCACTGACCATTCGCAATCCCTGGGCATTAGCGGCGGATTGAATGAGCAGCGTCTGTCTCAGCAGGGTAAGGTTATCGATGCTATTAATCAGGAGTTGGATGACTTTCATGTTCTTAAAGGCATCGAAGTAGATATCTTAAAAACCGGGCGTCTGGATTTTGATGACGAAGTACTAGAAAAACTCGATGTAGTAGTTGCATCCATCCACAGCAACTTTAAACTTGATAAAGAAACACAAACCGATCGGATCATTCAGGCTATCAAGAGCGACCAAGTAGATATAATTGGCCATTTAACTGGTCGGCTTCTTAATCGACGCAGTGGTTATGAACTCGATATTGAACCAGTCTTACAGGCAGCGGCCCAGTATCAAGTAGCCTTGGAGATAAATTCTCATCCGGATCGTTTGGACATTGATGAGCATATCTCCCGGCAAGCCAGGGAAATGGGCATTAAGATAGCCATCAACAGTGATGCTCATCACAGGGAAGATCTTAAATTGCTGCAGTATGGTATACTAACTGCCCGACGGGGGTGGCTGCAACCCGAGGATGTGCTGAATACTATGGATTATGACAGCCTGATTACCTACTTGAGGAATAAAGACCTCCGCTGAAGAAAAAGACTAAAGCATGGCATATCATCCAAAATGAGGAGTTTACCATGCTTGATTTTGTTTTACGAGCTGCTGTCATGTACGTTTTGGCCTTGGTCATGATTCGCCTTTTGGGCAAAAGAGCCCTGGGGGAACTGGGGCCATTCGATTTTGTAGTAATGACCGGGGTTGGACATACCGTAGTCTCGGTGGCCCTTGATCGGAGCATCCCCTATTATGAAGGCATAATTATTCTGGCGACTCTGGTGGGGTTGGAATACCTCATGGGATTTATGGCCATGAAAAACCAGACTCTATCTAACCTGATAGTGGGTAAACCGGTGGTACTAATAGAGGATGGCCGCATCATTAGAGAAAACTTGGCCCGGGAAAAGTTTAATGTGGATGATCTTATGCAGGAACTGCGCAAACAAGGAATTCGTGACATAGACGAGGTGGAAAGAGGTATACTAGAATCCTGCGGAGGATTCAGTGTCATTTTGAATGAAGGTGATGAGCCGGTTACCCGCCGAGACCTGGCCTTACAGGAGGTGGAGAGAAGTCAGATCCGCACCTTCGATCTGGTCGGACGGGGAGAGATATTTGCCCAGCAGAAAAAGGAGTCTTCTCGAGAGGAGTCGAGCCTAAATTTGCCACAGATCTTAAGAGAGATAAGCGAAAAGTTGCAAACGATCGACAATCGCTTGCAATACCTGGAAAGCTCACATCAGATGGAAGGGAGAAACCAAAATGAAACTAGTTGATATTTATAAGCTGGCCGTAGATTTGGGTAAACGCTATGATATCAGAGGAAATGACCTGAGTCGATTTCTTCAGGAAGAACTTGAGCGATTTGATAGACTGACGGAGGCAGAAAAAGAACACTACGATCTGCAGAAGCTGGAGCATCCCTATAGTGATACCAGGATTTTAAGCGGAGATCCTTCCACCGAAGTACATACCATATTATGCGGTATTGATATGGAGACTCCAGAAATCCTGTTGGCTGACCGGCTTAATCAAAAAGGACATAAGATAGATATGGTGTTAGCCCATCACCCCGAGGGTATTGCTGCGGCAGCTCTCTATGAAGTAATGCGAGTACAGGCCGATATGCTGGAGAAGATGGGAGTACCTATAAATGTAGGTGAGGGCATAATGGCCTCACGTATTAGCGAGGTAAAGCGTCGCTACCTGCCTATGAACCACCAGAGAGCAGTGGATGCTGCCCGCTTATTGGATATACCTTTTATGTGTGTTCATTCTCCCGCTGATAATTTAGTACAAAAATTCCTGGATAATATCGTAACAAATGCGGAGTTTTCTACTCTGGAGGATCTACTCAAGGTCTTGCGGTCGATTCCCGAATATCATCAGGCTCAACAGCTCAAAGCTGGGCCTAAAATTATCGTAGGAAATGGCTCCAATCGAACCGGTAAGGTTTTTATTAAAATGACTGGAGGAACAGCGGGAGCGGAAAAAGCCTATGAAAAACTAGCTCTGGCCGGCGTAGGTACTATCATCTGCATGCATATGTCTGATAAGCACCGCACTCTTGCTAAAGAAAACAACTTGAACGTTATTATCTCTGGTCACATGGCCAGTGATTCACTGGGTATGAATCTCTTTTTGGACGAATTGGAGAAGAACGGCATAAGCATCATTCCATGTTCAGGATTGATTCGTGTTTCCCGAGTCAAAGATCATGATCCGCATTAATTCTGGAAGGTTTGGTACTAGCAGGAGGTTAAGGTCAGGTTGGAATTATTGGCCCCAGCGGGAAACTGGCAGGCTTTGGTGGCTGCCATAGAAAACGGCGCTAACGCGGTTTACCTAGGCGGCCCCGTTTTCAATGCACGTCATTCAGCTGAAAACTTTACTATAGAAATGATCAAGCAAGCCGTCGAATATGCACATCTGCGTAATGTCAAGGTGTATATCACAGTCAACACCTTGCTACACACCCATGAACTTGATGGGGTATTAGATTATGTTTTTGAACTGTATAACTTAGATATTGATGCGGTTATTGTGCAAGACTTAGGATTGTTGAGTTTGCTTAGAGATCTGCTACCTGATCTGCCCCTTCATGCCAGTACCCAGATGACGGTTCACAATCATGAAGGGGTCAACCTGCTGGGACAGCAAGGTATCAAGAGAGTGGTATTAGCCCGTGAGCTATCCCTGCCAGAGATCAAGCACATTAGTAATAATAGTACGGCAGAGTTGGAATTGTTTGTACACGGAGCTTTATGCTACTCTTATTCTGGACAATGCTTGTTTAGCAGCATGGTAGGCGGCAGAAGCGGCAACCGGGGAAGATGTGCCCAGCCTTGTCGTCTGCCCTACACTCTTTATTCAGAACGTGGCGGTAAGCAGTCGTTGGAGGGAAAATATTTGCTCAGCCCCTCTGACCTGAATTTGATCGACTATTTATCGGCTATACAGGAGAGTGGTGTTCACTCCCTAAAAATCGAAGGACGGTTGAAAAGGCCGGAATATGTAGCCATTGTCACTCGCTCTTACCGGCAGATGTTAGATCATCTGTTAGATGGAGATGGAAAGCTTGATACAGAGGTCTTAAAACAGGAAATGGCCGGGATTTTCAACCGAGATTTCTCGCCCGGATACTTAGATTCCCAGGTTTTGAAAAGATTAAGCAGACAGCGTCCCAACAACCGTGGCGTCAATATCGGCCAGGTGATATCCCAGAATCCTGAAGGACGTACCGCTATTCACTTGCAGGAACCCCTGTCGCAGGGTGATGGTGTTGAGATTTGGGTATCCCATGGCAGAAGCCCCGCTTTCTTGGTGGAACGAATGGAAGTCAATGGTCGTCAGGTTAATAGTGCTGCTGCTGGGGAAACGGTTATTTTATGGGTTGATCAAGAGGTGGCCCCGCATGATCTGGTCTTTAAGACCCATGATAAAAGCCTCATAGATTCAGCTCGAGCCAGTTTTGAAAACGCTACATGTCCAGTGGTGCCAGTTGATGTTGAGGTTTATCTCAATCAGGGAGAGCCTCTGCAGGCAGTATATAGAACTGCTGACGGGTATGAAGCCACCGCTACAACCGTCAGCCTGGCTGAGCCTGCCCGGCAAAAACCTCTGGATGAGAAAAGTTTGGCGGAGAAGTTGGGACGCCTGGGCAACACTCCCTATGAATTGCGCCACTTGACTCTGCGAGCAGAGGACAGCTTGATAGTTCCTTTTAGTGAACTCAATCAGGTGCGCCGTGATGCCGTCAGTCAGTTAAATGAATTGTTGGTGATGAAAAACAAGCGGCAAATAAAGGCGACCGATTTTTATACCCGGAAGAAAGAATACCTGGCAGCTGCTTTGCCACAGAAGAGAAAAGGTGAATACGATAGCCCCCAGTTGACAGTGATGGTCAGCTCTATCCAGGCTGCCGAACAGGCATTGTTAGCGGGAGCTGATCGAATATATCTGGCTCTGGAAGGATTGGGGAATCATAAACGGCCTAGTGCTGATGAGATCAAATTATTAAGGCAGCAAGCCATGCAGCAAGGCTGTGAACTGGTGCCAGCTCTACCCCGGATCCATAAATCGGGTGATGGTTTTGATTATACCCAACTGGTGCAGGAATCGGCCAGTTCCACCGTATTGGTAGGTGACCTGGGAGCTATACATTGGTGCCATAGTAACGGAGTGGCCATTTGGGCTGACTACAGCCTTAACATATTGAACCCGGTGAGCTTGGAACAGTTAAAGAAATGGGGTGCCCAAGGAGCATGTGCCTCTCCGGAATTGAACTTAAAACAGCTCAGAGAATTTCCGGATCTATCAGCGGTGGAACTGCTTGTTTACGGAGAAGTAGTCTTGATGGTCTCGCAGACCTGTGCATTATATGAAACATTGGAAGATAACCCCAAGTGTTCGCATTGGTGTAGGCGGGATCAGTACTATATTCAGGACGATAAGGGTTACCGTTTCCCAGTGCAGGGAGATGCTGATTGCCGTTTTTATGTGTTTAATTCTCGTACTCTATCTATGTTGGATGATCTGCCCAAATTGACCGCCCTGGGACCGCAGGCCTTGCGCCTGGAAATGAGAAGATCTTCTCCTCAACAGGTAGGCCAAGTGGTGACAATTTTTCGGGAAGCTCTGCAAAACATCGCTGCTGATAAAAGCGAGGGTAACGAAAGCTTGAAGGCTGAACTTGTACTGCATAGTCCTTCACCTTTTACTAAATGTCATTATAATCGTGGGGTTGAATAAGTGAATAATAAAACCTTGGAAAAACTTGAATTCAATAAGATCACCCATGAGTTGGCCCGCCATGCTTATTTTGAGGGCGGACAGGAACTCTGCCTGGATCTGAAACCCAGCAACGATCTGCAATTAGTGCAGCAGCGCCTGGATGAAACCAGTGAGGCAATGGAGATGCTGCGCTGTGCTGACCCAGGTTATTTATCGGGACTGGTTATTATAACTCCTTATCTGAATAAGGTCAAAGCCGGCGGTATGCTAATACCCATGGAACTGCGCGATATCTATCAGGTTTTGTTAGCCTCCCGACTGGCCAGCCAGGCTACCGATACCGGCAAATATCCCCGTATGCAGGCCAAAGGGTGGGAACTGTTTATTGATATCAAACTAGAAAAACATATTGATCGCCTGGTAAGTGAAGACGGCGAAATAAGGGATGATGCTACTCCTGAACTTAAGAAGATCCGCAATCAGATCCATACTCTGCGGCTCAGAATCCGGGAGTACCTGCAAGACTTTATTCGCTCCGGTAATAATCAGCGCATTCTACAGGATGCCATCGTCACGGAGCGGGATGGACGTTATGTAGTACCGGTAAAACAAGAGTACCGTCAAGAAGTCCGGGGCATTATTCATGATGAATCGGCCAGTGGAGCTACCGTTTTTATCGAACCTATGGCCGTTGTAGAGCAGAACAATCGCATACGTTCCCTGCAGGCCGAAGAAAAAAGAGAGGTCGAGAAGATCTTGCGTGAAGCTAGTATGCAAATTGCCGCCTACCATAACGAGCTGGGCCATAATATTAGAATACTCAGTGAAATGGATTTTATCTTTGCCCGGGCTCGTCTGGCTTACCGCATGAATGCTTTTCGCCCCACCCTTGATGATTCCGGCATTATAGAATTAAGCCGCGCCTGTCATCCTCTATTAGGAGAGCAGGCTGTCCCTATTGATGTGCAGTTAGGTAAAGCATTTGACATACTGGTAATAACCGGCCCTAATACGGGCGGTAAAACAGTCGCACTCAAGACAGTAGGTTTGCTCATAGTCATGACTATGGCCGGACTGTTTATTCCAGCCCGGGAAAGCAGCCGGGTATCTATTTTTGACAGTGTGTTTGTAGATATCGGTGATGAACAGAGTATCGAACAATCATTGAGTACCTTCTCATCTCATATGAAGAACATAATCAATATCTTGCAGCAGTCGGGCCCGACTTCATTGGTCTTAATTGATGAACTGGGAGCCGGAACCGATCCCGCTGAAGGAGCCTCGCTGGCTCGAGTGATTCTGGAGGAGTTTAAGAATAAAAAGTCCCGAGTTATTGTGACCACTCATCAAAGTGAGTTAAAGTACTTCGCTTATCAAAATGATCGGGTGGAAAATGCATCGGTTGAATTCGATCCCGTTTCTTTGCGGCCTACCTATCGTTTGACCATTGGAACTCCCGGACAGAGTAATGCCTTTGAAATAGCAGCCCGGTTGGGATTAGAAAACCGGTTGGTAGAAGCGGGTCGCAGCCTGATGCCCGTTCAGGAAATTGAACTGAGCAATATGATCCGTGATTTGAAAGAGAAAACCTACTTTCTGGAGCAAAGCTACCAGGAAGCAGAACGCTTAAGGATAGAGTTGTCGAGACAAAAAGAAGTCTTTCAACAAGAAAAAGAGCGCTTCGAAAAGCAGAGGGAAGATATGCTGGCGCGAGCTCGCAACGAGGCTGATAGTTATTTACGCGCTGTAAAAAGGGAAGCCAATGAGGCCGTTGAGGAACTCAAGAACCTGATCAAGGACAAAGAAAAACCTCCTAA
>Ga0209722_1000548_pt1 | contig 40257 bp, 30 predicted proteins | sample BioC12SIPDNA_2_FD_185745 | JGI IMG/M metagenome (GOLD analysis project Ga0209722, IMG submission 185745) | Anaerobic biogas reactor microbial communites from Washington, USA - Biogas_R1_A C12 SIP DNA (SPAdes) (version 2) | ecosystem: Engineered > Bioreactor > Anaerobic > Unclassified | place... | reverse complement strand
CCAGGCCGTCGATGGTGAAGGCGCCGGCGACCTGGAGCGGCTCGCCGGTGGCGACGTAGGCCTCGATCTCGTCGTCGGTCAGGTCGGCGAAGTGCACGACCGTCTCCGCGGTCGCGCCCAGGGTGCCCCCGGAGCCCTCCTCGCGGTCGTCGATGACCCAGTGGCCGGTGTGCAGGATCCCGGAGCGGCCCCGCATCGTCTTCCAGCGGGAGATCGCCTCAGCGGCGTCGGCGGGCTTGCCGTGCATGCTGCCGTCGAGCTCGAGCACGGAGTCGCAGCCGATGACGATGTTGTCGCCGTCCAGCTCGGCGGCCACCCACTCGGCCTTGGCGCGGGCCAGGAGGAGCGCGATGTCGCCGGGAGCGAGGTCGCCGTACTTCTCTCGCGCCTCGGCCTCGACCGCCGTCTCGTCGACGTCGCTCGAGTAGATCGTCGCCTCGATGCCCACCTGCAGGAGCAGCTTGCGACGGGCCGGTGAGGCGGAGGCCAGGACGAGGTGGGGGGAGTGGTGCACCGCCCCACTGTAGTGCGCACCGCCTCGAGCGCCGTCCCGTGTCATCGATCCCTGCGTGCCCGGTCCCCTGGGATGCCCGGTGTCCTCGACTCCGGACCGTTCACGATGCTCATGTACCGTCACTCCGGTGAACAGCGCTACCCCTCGTCAGAGCACCGCGGTCGATGCGATCGCGACGGACTTCTACGAGAAGACCGTGCAGAACAGCCCCCTCTACGCCACCTACCTCGGAGTGCCCGTCCGTCAGGACGAGCTCGACGACCTCTCCCCGGCCGGGCTCGCAGAGGACTCCACGCTGCGCCGGGAGACGCTTGCCGCTCTGGCCGAGGTCGAGCCCGTCGACGACGTCGACGAGGTGACCGTGGCCGCGATGCGTGAGCGGCTCGGCCTCCAGGAGGAGCTCTACGCCAGCGGCGAGGAGCAGCGCACCCTCAACGTCATCGCCTCACCCATGCAGGTCTTCCGCGACGTCTTCGACCTCATGCCGACGGCGACGGACGACGACTGGGCCACGATCGCGCGCCGCATGGCCAACCTCCCGCGCGCCATCGACCAGTGGTGCGAGTCGCTCACGGACTCCGCGTCCAAGGGGCACGTCTCGGCCCGTCGCCAGGTCGAGGCCTGCATCAAGCAGTGCACCGACCTCACCGCCGACGACGGCTACTTCGCCGCGCTCCTCGAGCGGGCCAGGACCGACCAGGGCGAGCTCGCCGAGCCGACCACCGACCTGCTCCGCGAGGGGGTCACGAAGGCGGCCGGCGCATACCGGGACCTCGGTGTCCTGCTCCGTGAGCGGCTCCTGCCCCTCGCGCCCGAGGAGGACGCCGTCGGGATCGAGCGCTACGCGCTGCACTCGCGCGACTTCCTCGGCGCCACCATCGATCTCGAGGAGACGTATGCGTGGGGCCAGGAGGAGCTGGCCCGCATCGTCGGTGAGATGGAGCGGACCGCGCAGCGCATCAAGCCCGGCGCCACCGTCAAGGAGGCGATCGCCGCCCTCGACGCGGACCCGCGCTACCAGCTCCACGGGACCGACGCACTCCAGGCCTGGATGCAGGAGCAGGCCGACCGGATCATCGACGAGTTCGCCGACGTCCACTTCGACATCCCCGAGCCGGTCCGCCGGATCGAGTGCATGATCGCCCCGACCCAGCTCGGCGGGATCTACTACACCGGTCCGAGCGACGACTTCAGCCGTCCCGGCCGGATGTGGTGGTCGGTGCCCAAGGGCATCACCGAGTTCGGCACGTGGCGTGAGCTGACGACCGTCTACCACGAGGGAGTCCCGGGCCACCACCTGCAGATCGCGCAGACGGTGTACCGCAAGGAGCTCCTCAACCCGTGGCGTCGGCACATGTGCTTCACCTCAGGTCACGGCGAGGGCTGGGCGCTCTACTCCGAGCGGCTCATGGACGAGCTGGGCTACCTGGAGGACCCCGGCAACTACATGGGCATGCTCGACGGGCAGTCGCTGCGCGCCGCTCGCGTCGTGCTCGACATCGGCGTGCACTGCGGCTTCGAGGCACCCGCTGAGATCGGCGGTGGCGCGTGGACCTACGACAAGGCCTGGCAGTTCCTCGACAACCACGCGAACATGGAGGAGGGGTTCCTACGCTACGAGCTCGACCGCTACCTCGGGTGGCCGGGGCAGGCGCCGAGCTACAAGGTCGGTGAGCGGCTCTGGCTCCAGATCCGCGAGACGCTCGCTGCTCAGCAGGGAGACGCGTTCGACCTCAAGGCCTTCCACCGCCGTGCTCTCGACATCGGGTCGGTCGGACTCGACGTCCTGCGCGCGACGCTCTGCGGCTGAGGCCATCAAGAGGGATGACAGCGCGGGCGGACTCGCCTTGATCAGGCGTCCGCGTCATCGAGGCGGCTTCGCATGGAATGTCTCGGCATGCGCTTGTCGATCTCGGGCAGCTTGGCGTAGTTGGGACCATAGATGCGGGAGAGAATCTCCTCTGCCCTAGCCGGGCCAGGAAGCTGCGTGTCCTCGAAGGGAACATAGCGTGGCTCGCCATAGGCCCCGATGGGGAAGGTGTCCTTCTCGACGGAGTAGGCACTGGCTAGGTTGACCACCCACTCGTTGTCAGGAGCCTCCTGCCTTCTTGACGACTCCTCAATCTTTCGGTGCAGCGACTCAACGGTGACGATGCGGCTCCAAAGCCACACACCCCTACTCCTCCACGTCTTCGGGCGGGCGAGCCCGAACTTGTAGTTCAACGCGTCGCGATACCTCACCACGGCCCGCTTCTGCCTTTCCAGCACGTCGCTTCCCTGGGCTGGCACGCTGTCGAGCGGGAAGACATCGATGTAGGGACCGTTGTGCTCGGTGATATGAGCAATGCTGGGTTGATAGAACTCGTCGTTGGCAAGCATGCGCACCTTTATCGAGGTGGCCCAGTACGGAGGTGTCCGCCGCCAGTGCTGGATCTCGAACCCTTGCGGGACAGCGTCAGGTGTGAGGCGGGCGAGTCGCTCGTACGCGTCGCGGGGCATTGAGACAGCAACGCTTGCCTCCCACGGGATGAAGCCTTGGTGCCGGAGAGCCCCGACGAGCGCTCCGTACGATAGGTAGTAGGTGAGTTCATGCCTGCGGCAGAGTTCGTCGAATTCCTTGAGAATAACGAGTTGAAGCGCTTGCAGGTCGTGAGTGCGCTCGCGGTCCTTGTCTTCGTGGCCAGTGCGGACGAGCGTGCGTTCGAAGAGGCGTTCGTACACATCGGCGTCTGCCTCATCATGGACCCGCACGAAACCCCCAGGGTAGCTGTAGGTCAAGAATGAACCGTGGGTCTTCAGCGGTGTTGCAGCGGGGGACTGCCAGTAGATCCATCCCTTGTCGGGAGTGCGCCACGTCGGACCATACTTCTCGGCAAGGAGCGACTCGGCATCCAACGGGACCCTGATATGGACGCCGTGGATCAGCATCGTGGTGAAGCCCCGGATCGGCGAGTACCTCATCTCGACGACGTCCCGCTCACGGGGTCCGTACTCCTTCTCAGGGTCACGGTAGAAGAGCCACGTCCGTGAGGCGTTCTCGTCCGTGCGGTAGTAGTTGATGTCGAGCTTGACCCCGAAGAGGCGGAAAGACACCTCTACGACCTGGTCATCGATGTAGTACTCCCGCCACACCTTGAACCCGAATCTCTCCAACGCCGTCCGCACGCGTAGCATGTCCAGGTCATCCTTGACGACCACACCCATGTCGATGTCGAGATCATGGGCCAACAGCCTGCCCTCTCGGACGATTCCCAGCAGAGTCCCGAAGTCCGCGAAGACTTCGATGCCTTCCCGGTCCAGGAGATGCTGAACAGCGGCGATCAACTGGTACCCGTTCGCTTGAATGCGCTCACTCTGCCTGCGCTCCCAGGACTGTGACGGAGTCTGAGCCTGCTTCTGAGCCTGCTTCCGCGCCGGGAGAGCGGGCACGGCAACGCGGTCACGAAGTTCGAGAAGTCTGCGGGCCGCCTTACGGGGTCCACGAGGAGCGGTGTAGTACACCTTGGAGACCTTGGGCTGGCTGCGAATCTTGCGCTTGATCTGGGTCGGGAGCTTCTGGGTTCGGCCCGTATCGAAGTAGGAGTTCTCGCGCCAGTCGGGTATCTGTGCCTCGAGGTAGGCGTACGCCGCGTCCAGGAACCTGCGAACGAACTGCCGGTCGTCACATCGAGCCAGCAGGTCGAACCGCACGAAGATGTGACTAATGCACAAGAACTCGATGGAGTCCTTGAGGTTGGAATAGTTGGGCTGTCTTCGGTAGAACTCCAGCATGCTGTCGCACGACTTGAATATGTCGTAGATCCGATTATCGAAAGCGTTTGTGATCGATTCCTCGCGGTCGCGGACGTAGTAGTAGAACGGAATGTTCACACATTCCACCCTGTTTGCGGCGTAGAGGACGTTATAGATCAGAGCAGAGTCTTCGAAGGACTGCCCAACTGGGAACTGAAAACGCCCGCGGAGCCAGAATGTGCGGCGATATATCTTGTTGACGGCGAAGGAGTTTGCGTACAACAATGTGCGTGGCGACTCCGCAATCGAGTGGCCGAAGAGGTCCAGAGATGCAGTGAAGTACTTCCTGACACGCTTCTCGGTGTGCGCGTATGTCATGGGGTGGAAAACAATATCTGAGTCTGTTTGATTAGCCTTCTGATAGAGGCGCTCGTACATATCGAGATCCACGAAGTCATCGCTATCGACGAAGCCTAGGTATTCACCGGTGGCGTGAGAGATGCCGAAGTTCCGAGCATCACTCAGACCACCGTTCTGCTTCCATAGTGGAATGACCACGTCAGGATATTCCGCCGCATACTCATCGATGATCCGCTGACTTGAATCGGTCGACCCATCGTTCACCACGAGGATTTCGATCCCATCCAGCGTCTGATGGACGAGCGTCTCCAGGCAGCGATTCAAGTGCGCCTCGGAGTTATATACAGGCACGATGACTGAGATCTTTTTCGACATGGTCCTACCTCAGGAGGTAACTAGGTGCAAGCGCCAAGCGCTAAGAGAATACGGGGTGCTTATCGCGCCGATTGTTCTGACGTGGGTGATGATGTGGGCCGGACATAGAAGTTGTGCTTGCCGTGGCCATCTCCTGGAACGGGGATGGCCATGTAGTCTGGGCCGTAGATCTGCGCGAGCATGTCCTCTGCGCGATCCGGGACGACAAGGGACAAGCCTTCAAAGCTCACCCGCCTGCCCGCACCGAACCAGTCCTTCGGAAAGACCTGTCTGGCGAGCGGATAGTAGCTGCAGAGATTCGCCCAGTACTCTGCACCCTCTTCGGCATTGAACCGAGTTTGAACGAAGGCGATGGCCTGATGGAAAGCGGATGTCGGTGCAATCTTCGTGGTCAGGTAGAGAGGGACACGTACGGCTGGGTTGGTGCGCAGGGAACGTGATCGGCCCGAACTCATGAATAGTCCTCGGCGCAGACCACGCAGCATGAAGGCCTGTGCACGGAACTTCGCACCATCAACCTGAGCCACTTGGTCCACGGGAAAGATGTCTATGTGCGGCCCAGGGAAGCTCGAAACATGAGCAACCTGCGGCTGGACGAACGAGGTATCCGTGGTCAACTGCAGTTTCGCGCCTAGCACCCAGTGTCTGGGGTTGGTCTTGAAGCAGTCAAGGTTGAGGTCCGATGGCAGTATCCGCCGGGCATTCAACTGGAGGAGTCGGTCGTAGGCGACTCGTGGCATCATGACGTCGATGTCATCATCCCAAGGGATGAACCCTCCATGTCTGATTGCTCCGAGTAGGCTTCCCTCGCTGAGGTAGTACTGGAGATCATGCTCAGCACAGAACTCATCGAAACGCCTGAGAATCTCCAACTCATATTGCTGGAGTTCGGGTAGTTGCCGATGGGCGATCTCTTCGAACCAGCCATCCTGGTCGCTCCGTAGGCGCTGGTACTCAGGAGTCGGTCGCAATCCCAGCGTGTATTCGTAGGCGCGCCGGATGTCAGCAGGAGCCATGGCAACCGGACTGTTGCCCATCCTTTCGCTATTGACCCCTTTGACCAGGACATCGACGTCTATCGTCTCGTGGAACCGAACAGTTTCGAGAATCGCGTCAAGTTTGCCTAGTGCCTGAAGAGTCGTCGGCACGCGGAAGATCCGGTTGAGCTGTTCGAGGGCTACCTGCAGCTGCGCGGTTGCCGGCCCCCCATTCTCGGCCACCAACATGTAGTGACTCCACACAGCGCGCAGGCAAAGCGCTGCCGCGTGACCGTGTGCCAGGCCATAGGTCGACGTCAAGCCGTAGCTCATGGCGTGCGCCGCAGTTGTCTTGGTGAGATTGATGGCCTTACCGCTGAAATTGGCGGCGACTTGCATCCGGCGGGTGATCTCCGGATCGAATGGCTTTGCTTTGTGAAAATAGGCGAAGAAGTTGTCCAGAATCAGTTCGAGACCACGCCTCGCGTAGTCCTTGCTTTGGGGAGTGGCACCCTTGGCCCACGTGGACTCCACGCACTGTGCGATCGTCACAAGAAGGCTAGCCTTCTTGTGATAGTCGGGCAGGCTGCGCAGTAGCTCGGGCTCCAGGATGACGTAGTCGGGGAGCATCGAGTCGTGCGCGATGGAGTGCTTCTCGCCATCGATGTACACGACCGCGAAGTGCGTCGACTCGCTGCCAGTACCCGCCGTTGTCGGCAGAACGATCTGGGGCACATGACGAACGATCGGCGCGCCAAAGTCCGGGAATGTCTCCGAGCCGGTTGAGGCGAGGATCTTGATGCACTTGGCCACGTCCATCGGGCTGCCGCCTCCGACAGCGATGAGAGCATCGCAGTCCCCCATCTGAAACTGCGCGAGCCCGTCGAGGACTTCGGGGAGCTTGGGGTTCGGTGAGTAGCCGGAGAAGAGAAGGTAGTCAACGCCCTGCGAATCCAGCACTCGTTGTACGTCGGATCCCTGGAAGCTCCGCCCCCCGACCACCATCAACCGCCGCGCACAGACCTCGGCCAACAGGGCCGGGATGCGGGCCAGTGCGTCCTTGGCTGTCAGTACCGGCTGCTCATCAAAGTCCCAGAAGCGCAGGGCGGCGGAATGCTCAGCCAGGTCCTCCATGGTGTCGATCTCGTTGACGAAGTGCGATGCATAGGAGAAGGCATGGATCTCGACCTCTCGTGAGATCTCGTTGAGTGCGTCCTCCGCATATACGCCAGTGTTGCCCGCTTCTACGAAGTCGTTCACGCGGGACAGCCAGGCGCTGACGGCCGACCGGCTCAGCTTGTAGAGCGGCTGGAACGCGATGCAGTCGCCGTCATGGATATGCACGGAGATCTCGGTGATCAGGTCGCCATCCAGACGGGCCTTGAAGTCCTTCTCGGGCTGCGGGATGTCGGCATTGACGACTGCAAGGTCCGGCCGGTCGTCGGCAATGAGCTCCCCGAGCACGCGACGGTTGAAGACGAGGTCGCCGTGCAGCATGAGCAGGTCATCGTCGAGGAGCTCGCGCGCAAGATGCATCGAGTAGATGTAGTTGGTCCGGTCGTACGCGTTGTTCGGCACGAAAGTCACCGTCAGCGCGGGGAATTCGGTAGCGACAGACCGAAGCTGCTCAACGTGCGGGCCGGTGGTGACGACGATGTCGGTGATGCCGACGCTCATGAGGAGGCGGAGCTGGCGCCCAAAGATGGTCTCGCCGTTCGACAGTACGGCCATTGACTTGTGGTTCGTCCGGGTGAAGTCACCCATTCGATTGCCCTGGCCGGAGTTGAAGATCAGCGCCTTCAACGGCGTGACCCCTCGAACTCCTTGCGCATGTCGAGCTTGTTCGCAGATGGCGCAACGGTGGGGCGTCCGAGGTCCGGGCGGGAGCCTTGGAGGGTCTCGATGATCAGCGCGGAGCGGGGCTTAGCTGCTACCCGTGCCACGGCGGCCGCGACATCGGCAGCCTGAGTGACCACCTCGACATGTTCGAAGCCCGAACCCTCGAGGATCGCCGGGATGTCGATCTCGAATCCGACAGTTGGCTGGCCACCAACCGATTCGTGCGCTCCATTGTTGATCATGATGTAGCGGAGATTCTCCGGGGCGCTGTGGGCGATGACGGGGGCTGCGCCCATGTGCATCAGGAAAGCGCCATCACCGTCGACACAATAGACCAGTTGTTCTGTCCCCAAGGCAGCGCCAAGCGCGATGGATGAACTGTGGCCCATTCCGCCGACGGTGAGGAAGTCGCGTGCGTGACCCTCCCCTCGAAGCTCACGAAGCTCGAACAGTTCGCGTGAGGTCTTCCCAGTGGTGGACACAATGAAGGCCTGTGTGCCGACGGCGTCAAGAATGGCTTCGAGGGCGTCCTCCCGCCGGAGTGTCAGGCCGGTCTTGGCCTCCGCCTGGTGGAAGTCGTACGGCGTGAACGCCCCCTTGCGTACCAGCAAGGCCACAGGGGCGTTCGTGCGCCTCATGATCTCAATCGCCTCGCCGACCTGGCTCTGCCACGAGCCAGGATTTATGACGATGTAGGGCACCTCAAGAGCATTGAGCAGGTCGGGTGTGAGCCGACCCTGAGCGACGTGTTGCGGTTCGTCCTTGACCCCAGGCTCACCACGCCAGCCGATGACGAGCAGCATCGGGATGCCATAGACCTCGCGGTGCGCCAAGGACATCACGGGGTTGACAATGTTGCCCAGCCCTGAGTTCTGGAGGTAGACCGCGGCGTACTTGCCGGTGGAGATGTGATATCCACATGCAATTCCGACAGCGTTCCCCTCATTGGCCGCGACGATGTTCTTGTCGCGCGGGGTCCTGTCGTAGATGCAGGCACATAGGTCTGCCAGAAGCGAGTCCGGGACGCCTGTGAATAGCTCAACACCCTGAGAGACCAGGTGGTCGTAGAATTCGGCGGTATCAATGACGCTCATTCCGGGATCAGCCTCAAGACGTCCTTGATGGACATAATTTCTTCGTCCACTTCCTTGCTGCGACCGTTATCGAGGATCTTCTGGGCAGTATTCAGCATCGCCGGGTAGGCGCTGCGGAGTAGGTGATTGGCGTGAATAATGACGTTTGCACCTATCTCGGCCAGCTCCTCCTCGTAGAGGTGGTTGTAGGTTGTCGGCACCAGGACCACGGGCACTTCCGCGCTGTACTCGCGGAACAGCTTCATGAACTCGCGGATCTCCTTGCCGTCCTTCTCCTTGGAGTGGATCATGATGCCATCGGCCCCTGCCTCGATGTAGATCTTGGCGCGGGACATCGCATCCTCGATGCCAGCACCCGCGATAAGGCTCTCGAGACGCGCGAAGATCATGAAGTCGCGGGTCACCTGAGCCCGCTTGCCCGCATTGATCTTCTCGGCGAAGTTGTGCGGGTCATCCAAGGTCTGGACTGCGTCGGTGCCGAAGAGGGAGTTCTGCTTCAGTCCCGTCTTGTCCTCGATGATCACGGCAGAGACCCCGGCTCGCTCCAGCGTCCGCACGGTATATCGGAAGTGCTCGATGCGCCCGCCCGTATCGCCGTCGACGATGATCGGCTTGGTCGAGACCTCCATGATCTCGTGAATCGTCTCCATCCGACTCGACCAGTCGACGAGTTCGATATCGGGCTTGCCTTTGAAGGAGGAGTCGCACAGGCTGCTGACCCAGAAGGCGTCATACTCGCGCACACTGAGCGTCTTGGGGTCCACCGAGTTCACGTGCTCCACGATGAGCGCGCTCAGACCGTTTGACACCTCCATGGCCCGGATATACGGCCGCAACGCCAAGAGTCGGCGGAGCCTGGCGCGCCGCAACTCGGTGGTGTTGATCAGCGGACGCAACCGCTGGTCGATCTCGGTGCCGGACACGCCTTCGGTATACGGCACCTCGACCAACTTGCCTCCGTACTCGGAGAGAACCTTGATGACCTCGTCTCGTACCATGGACTGGATACCGGAACGCCAGTCGTCGCCATGGACGACGTAGTCGGGCTTGAGCCTACGCAGGTTGTCGGAGTAGGACAGCGTCTCCTGAGGAACTACAGCGTCGACATTCGTCATGCTCTCCAGCACCGCCTTCCGCGACTCCCAGTCCAGGAGGGGAAGCCGCTTGTACGTAGCGATGCTTTCGTCGGTGAGGAGACCGATGATCACACTGCCCAGTTCGGCGGCTGCGTCGATGACCTTGAGATGGCCCTTGTGCAGGATGTCCGAGGACATGGCAACATAGGCGGTCTTGTTACGGGGCATGGCGTTCTTCCTGAGTGACGATGATGACAAGCGGCGCAGCGACGCGTGGGCGCTCGCCGTCATGCGCCGGCCAGCAGTGTGGCCGGCCGTTTGAGAAATCATAACGTCCGTGCCCCCGGGTGCACGCCGGTCATGCAGTGGCCGGACGGCTCGCAGCACCATGCCGTGCGCAGGCTGGCCGTGCGCAGCCTGCCGGCCTTGCTCGGGTAGCGTCGGCGGCTGACGGGCCCGGATAGACTACCCGCGCCACTACTACAGCTTCCTAGAAAGGCCCGCGCTCCGGATGTCCTTGTCGCAACTTGCACGGGAGGAGGGACTGCACCGCGTCGGTGCGCGGCCTCCCCTGGGCAGATACTTGGCGGAGGTCTGGAGCAGACGTGACTTCGTGCTGACGATGGCCGGGTATCGTCTCCGGTCCGGTCTGGAGCTCAATCGGCTCGGCATGGCCTGGGTCGTGCTGCGGCCCATCCTCAACGCGCTCATCTACGGAACGATCTTCGGCCTTCTGCAGAGTAGCAACCGACCGCCGAACTACGCCGCATTTGTCGTAGTGGGCGTCTTCTTCTTCGAGTTCTTCCAGGGCTGCTTCAATGAGGGCTCGAAGTCCATTACGAAGAGCCGTAATCTGGTTCGCTCACTGGCTTTCCCCAGGATCACGCTGCCCCTAGCGGTGGCCATCGAGAAGTTCATCGGTTTCCTGGCGATGCTGGTCGTCCTCGTGCCGATCCTCGCGGTCTTCGGGCACTACCCTCGAGTCGAGTGGCTCCTCGTGGTTCCGATCGTGCTCCTCTTCCTGCTCTTCAACGCTGGGGTGGCTCTGTTCGCTGCGCGACTCACGGTCCACGTCGCTGACCTGTCGCAACTCCTCCCTTTTGTCAGCAGGGTTCTGTTCTACACTTCCGGAGTCCTGTTCTCTGTCGATCGCATCCTGGCCAGCTATCCGTGGGCTGTGCGGTTGTATGACTTCCATCCGCTCTACCAGGTGTTACAGATGGCGAGGCACTATCTCATTGACGGTGCCGCTTTTCCCTCTCACTACTGGATCTTCTTCTCGCTGACCTCAGTCGTCGTCTTCGTGTCCGGCGCGTTGTTCTTCTGGGTCGCGGAGGAGCGTTATGGCCGCGACTGAATTCGCTAGATCAGGCGGGAGGGGTGCGCCGGTTGTCATCGTCGACGACTTGCACGTGACGTACCGCGTATTCGCCACCGGGAAGGCTGCAGGAAGCGAACGAGGTGGGTTACTCAAGCTGAGTCGGGGCATCAGGCGCGTCCATGCGCTCAAGGGTGTGTCGTTCGTTGCCTATGAGAATGAGTCGATCGGAGTCATCGGGGCCAATGGTTCCGGGAAGTCCACCCTGATGCGCGCCCTGACCGGGCTGACGCCCCCGGCGAGTGGAGCGGTCTACGCACGTTCCCGACCCAACATGCTCGGCGTTGGCGCCGCACTCCTGCCCAACCTGTCAGGCACACGCAACATCATCCTGGGTGGGCTGGCCCTAGGATTCAGCCGGTCCGAGGTAGAGAAGCTCCGGCAACAGATCGTTGAGTTCGCCGAGCTGGAGGACTCGATCGACCTTCCCATGAGGACCTATTCGTCGGGGATGCAGGCGAGACTGAAGTTCTCTATCGCGGCGGCCCGCACGCATGACATCCTCATCATCGACGAGGCGCTGGCCGTCGGCGACCGGCGCTTCCGGCAGCGCTCGGAGGCCAAGATCCGGGAGATCGCCAAGAACGCTGGGACGATCTTCCTGGTGTCGCATGCCATGGACTCCATTCGAGAGACCTGTCAGCGAACCCTGTGGATCAACAAGGGGGTGCTGGCGATGGACGGTCCGACCGATGAGGTCGTCAAGGCGTACGAGGCGTCGAGGAAGTAGTGGACGACGAGCGGCCCAGCCGGCCCACTGTTCACCAGATCCGAGCCGTCGTGCATCCGCCCGAGGTGACAAGTCGGGCGAATGCCGAGCACTGGACCAGTGCTCGCTATCTGAGGCGTTTGTCGGTGTACCTGACTGCTTTGTTCGTTCGTACGCCGATCAGTGCGAACGGGGTCACCGTCCTCATGATCATCGCCGGGTTCCTCGCCGGACCGGCTCTGCTGCTTCCCGGGGTCTGGGGGCCTCTTGTCGCAGTGCTCTTGACCCAGGTGCAGATGCTTCTCGACTGTAGCGACGGCGAGGTGGCTCGGTGGCGCAGGGCCTCGAGTCCCCGCGGGGTTTTCCTCGACCAGATAGGCCACTTCGTCGCAGAGGGGTCGATCGGCCTGTTCCTCGGCTTGAGAGCAGCCGGACTGACCGCCGACTCCGATCCACTCAAGACCTGGCAGTTCGCCTTTGTGGGGGCGGTCTTGGTGGGCGGCATCTGGTTCAACAAGGCGCTCAATATGATGGTTGTTGTCGCGCGGGTCAACGCTGGCCTTGACAAGCAACCAGACATCCCAGCGACTCGCGCCATACCGACGAGCTCTCTCATCGGCCGCCTACGCCGAGGTGCTCGGTTCATTCCATTCCACCGGCTCTACCACTCCATTGAACTCTCTCTGCTGACTCTGGCGGTGGCGATCCTGGGGACTGGATGGGTTGATCGCCTGGCGCTGGACCGGGCCTTCGTTCTGGTCATGGCGGGTGGCATATGGGTCGTCATCCTGGGGCATATGACCGCGATCTGGCACTCCAAGCGACTTGAACCATGACGCTGCCCATCCGCTCGGACAGGCCCGTTTCGATCGGTGTGGTGGTTCTCACCATGGGACAGCGCCCGGCAGAGCTCAACCGAGCCCTCCGCACCTTGCTGCAACAGCAGAACGTCACCCTGGATGTCGTGGTTGTTGGCAACGGGTGGGACCCGACGTGCCTGCCTGAGGGTGTCCGAGCCCTTCATCTTCCACGGAATGTCGGTATCCCCGCCGGGCGGAATGCAGGCGCGTCAGAGGTGACGGGGGAGTTCATCCTCTTCCTGGATGACGACTCATGGCTCTTGAGCTCGACATTCCTTCACGACCTCGCTCGTCGACTTCGCGCCGATCCTGAGCTGGGGATGATTCAACCGCGCATTGTCGATCCAGACCGACGCGGACAGGAGCCTGGGCGCTGGGTTCCTCGTATCCGAAAAGGAGATCCCGCTACCTCTTCAGCCGCATTCTCAGTGGCCGAGACCGCGGTCATGCTGCCGAGGTTTGCCTTCGACTCCACAGGCGGGTGGCCGGCCTCGTTCTTCTATGCCCATGAAGGGATCGAGCTGGCCTGGCGCGTCTGGGATAACGGCTACCGGGTCGAGTATCACGGCGATCTCGAGGTGGCGCATCCAGTGGTGAGCCCAACTCGCCACGCGGACTATCTCAGGCTCAATGCTCGGAACCGGGTCTGGCTCGCCAGACGTTGCCTGCGATGGCCCTTCTCATGGATATATCTTGCCAATTGGACTGCAATTCAAGTGTTTCGGTCGCGAGACCTGGAGGAATTGCGGCTATGGTTCGGGGGGTGGAGGGCCGGGTGGCGCGAGGATCCATGGCTGGCCAATGAGGACCGACACAGGTTGTCGTGGAGGACCATGTTGCGAATGGCTCGTCACGGGCGTCCCCCCATCATCTGAGCGGAGGCGTGCGGTCCGGCTGCTCAGCGCATCCGGGCGGCGGAGCGCCACCAACCCGGTCCACGCGGGTGCGCAGGTCTCGTCCACGGACCACGCGAGCCCCAGCCCGCCAGCCGGGGACCCGGTGTCGGCTGCTCGCCTCCGCCGCTCGCCGCGGCCAGCACGGTGACGATCGCGGCGATGTCCTCAGGCGCCGGGTTGCCGCGAACCACCTGGATCATGGGAGCGGTAGCGGTGGCGGCATCCGTGCCCACAGCCTCCGCGCCGGCCGGCGCCTGCCGCCCGGTCACAGCGGGATGTTCCCGTGCTTCTTGGGCGGGAGCGTCTCCCGCTTGGTCTGCAGGGCCCGCAGTGCACGGGTGACGTGCTTGCGGGTGTTCGACGGGGAGATGACGGTGTCGACGTAGCCCCGCTCGGCCGCGACATACGGGTTGGCCAGCTCGTTCTCGTAGTGCTCGATGAACTGCTGACGGGCCGCCTCGATGTCGCCACCCTCGGCCTCGATCGCGGCGAGCTGCCTGCGGAAGAGGATGTTGACCGCACCCTGGGCGCCCATGACCGCGATCTGGGCGGTCGGCCAGGCGAGGTTGATGTCGGCGCCGAGGTGCTTGGAACCCATGACGTCGTAGGCGCCGCCGTAGGCCTTGCGGGTGATGACGGTGACCTTCGGGACCGTCGCCTCGGCGTAGGCGAAGATCAGCTTGGCGCCGCGGCGGATGATGCCGTCCCACTCCTGGTCGGTGCCGGGGAGGAAGCCCGGCACGTCCACGAGGGTGAGCACCGGGACGTTGAAGCAGTCGCACGTGCGCACGAAGCGGGCGGCCTTCTCGGAGGCGGCGATGTCGAGGGTGCCGGCGAACTGCATGGGCTGGTTCGCGACGATTCCGACCGACATTCCGTCGACGCGGGCGAAGCCGGTGAGGATGTTCGGCGCGAACAGCGGCTGGACCTCGAGGAACTCGCCGTCGTCGACGATGTGCTCGATGATCTTCTTCATGTCGTAGGGGACGTTCGGGCTGTCCGGGATCGCAGTGTCGAGCCACAGCTCGTCCTCGGTGGGGTCGAGGTCGTCACCGGAGCCCGCGTAGGCCGGCGGGTCCTCGTGGTTGTTGCTGGGCAGGTAGGACAGCAGCGCCTTGACGTACTCGATCGCGTCCTCCTCGTCCTCGCCCATGTAGTGCGCGACGCCGGACTTGCTGTTGTGCGTCTTCGCACCGCCGAGCTCCTCGAAGCCGACGGTCTCGCCCGTCACCGTCTTGATGACGTCCGGACCGGTGATGAACATGTGCGAGGTCTGGTCCACCATGACCGTGAAGTCGGTGATGGCGGGGGAGTACACGGCGCCGCCGGCGCAGGGGCCCATGATGAGGGAGATCTGCGGGATGACGCCGGAGGCGTGCACGTTGCGGCGGAAGATCTCGCCGTAGAGGCCGAGCGAGACCACGCCCTCCTGGATGCGGGCGCCGCCGGAGTCGTTGAGGCCGATGACCGGGCAGCCCACCTTGAGCGCGAAGTCCATGACCTTGACGATCTTCTCGCCGAAGACTTCACCGAGCGAGCCACCGAAGACGGTGAAGTCCTGGGCGAAGACCGCGACGGTGCGACCGTCGATCTGGCCGTAGCCCGTGACGACGCCGTCGCCGTACGGCCGGTTCGTCTCCTGGCCGAAGGCGGAGGAGCGGTGCCGTGCATACTTGTCCAGCTCGATGAAGGTGCCCTCGTCGAGGAGCATGTCGATGCGCTCGCGAGCCGTCTTCTTGCCGCGCGCGTGCTGCTTCTCGATCGCGCGCTCGGACCCGGCGTGGGCGACCTCCCAGACACGACGCTTGAGGTCCAGCAGCTTCCCGGCCGTCGTCGAGAGGTCGATCTCCTCGTGCGGCGGCGGCGGAGTGGACGGCGAGTTCTGCGCAGCGGTGGACATGCTCAGAAGCCTAGCCTTGACCACGTGCGTACGCCCCTGCAGGTTCAGGAACTGACCCGTAATCTTCGGCACCCCTGGACGACCCTCACCCTCGTGCCGGAGTCGGCCTCGACGAACGCCGACCTGGTCCGGGCCTCTGGGCGCGGCGAGGCGGCCGCGTGGACCGTTCTCGTCGCCGAGCACCAGAGCGCCGGGAAGGGTCGCCTCGGGCGCACCTGGACCTCGGTCCCGGGCACCGGCCTCACCTTCTCCGCACTCGTCCCGGTCCCCGATCAGCCCGGCTGGGTCCCGCTCATCACCGGTCTTGCGCTGGTGGAGGCGATCACGAGCAGGTATGCGGTGCGCACCTCCCTGAAGTGGCCGAACGACCTCCTCGGGCAAATCGGCGACGAGGCCGTCGAGCGGAAGGTCGCCGGCATCCTCTGTGAGCTGACCGCGGCCGGCATCGTCATCGGGATCGGGCTCAATGTCGACCAGGACGAGGGTGAGCTGCCCGTTCCCGGTGCGGGATCGCTGCGTCTCCTCGCCGGAGAGCACTCGGAGGGGCTCACCCGGGAGCGGCTGCTGCTCGACATCCTCGACCGCCTCGCGGAGCGGCTCGTGCAGTGGGGGAGAGATCCGGAGGGGGTGCGCACCGCATACCGGGGACGCTGTGTGACCCTCGGCCGGGAGGTGCGCATCGACCTCGGTGCCCGTGGCCAGGCGTCCGGCCGGGCGATCGGCGTCGACGATGACGGGCGGCTCGTGGTCGACCTGGGCGGGCGGACCGAGGCGTTCTCGGCGGGGGACGTCACCCACGTGCGGTGAGTGGCGCGCGAGAGGAGCCGCGCGCACGGACCGAGAGCCGAGTCCCCCAGAGATAGGGAGGGGATAGCCCGACGGTGCCGTCCGCGCGCTCTCTAGAGTGGAGGTGTGACGAACGACACGGGGGACCGCCCCCGCAAGGAGGTGAGCTGGGAGGAGCTGCTGCTCGGCCGGCCGCCTACAATGACGCGTCACGAGGTCGCGGAGGAGGCGGGAGTCCCCGACGAGATCGCCAACCGGTTCTGGCACGCGCTGGGGTTCCCCACGGCCGAGGACGACGAGGTCGTCTTCACCGAGGCCGACGCGGCCGCGCTGCAGAGGGTCTGCTCCCTCCTGGGGGCGGGGGTGGCGGAGGAGACGGCGCTGGCGATGACCCGTGCGCTCGCCCGCACCACCGACCGGCTCGCCGTCTGGCAGACCCAGCTCCTCGCCGAGCTCTTCACGCCGCACGAGATCACCGACGACAGTCCCACCGACCACGACGTACGCCAAGGAGTCGACCCGTCGGCGAACGTCAAGGACACCCGGACCGTCGTGAACCGGCACATCGCCGAGGCGGCCGCGCGCGAGCTGGTCCGGATCAGTGACGAGATCGAGCCGCTCCTCATCTTCGCCTGGCGTCGGCACGTCACGGCCGCCATCACGCGCATGCTCGCGGATGCGACCCCCGACGAAGCGAGCTCCGAGCCGCACCGGGTCGTCGGATTCGCGGATCTCGTGTCCTTCACAAGCCTCGTGCGACGGATGAGCGAGCGGCAGCTGGCCCGCGTGGTCCAGCGCTTCGAGGCGCTCGCGTCGGACATCGTCACGGCCCACGGCGGGCGGGTCATCAAGACCGTGGGCGACGAGGTGCTCTACGTGCACACCGATGCGGCGCCGGCCGCGGGCATCGCGCTCGACCTCGTCGAGACGATGCGCGACGACCCGCTGCTGCCGCCGGTCCGGGTGGGCATGGCATACGGGCGGGTCGTCTCGCGACTCGGCGACGTGTTCGGTGTGACGGTCAACCGGGCCAGTCGGCTCACCGCCGTCACCCCGGAGAGCCGGGTCTACGTCGACGAGCCCCTGAGGGCGAAGCTGGACCACGTGAGCGGCTTCGAGGTCTTCCCCGCGCGACGGCGCCTCCTGCGCGGGATCGGGGTGGTGCGGCCCGGAGAGCTGCGCCGACACTCCGGCGAGCGGCGCGCAGCGACCCCGATCGACGGCATACGATGACAGGCATGGCGCGCGTGGTCCTGGCGGAGGACGATCCGGCGATCTCCGAGCCGCTCGCGCGCGCCCTCGGCCGCGAGGGCTACTCGATCGAGGTTGCCGAAGACGGCCAGAGCGCACTGGATCTCGCCAGCAAGGGCGACACGGACCTGCTCATCCTCGACCTGGGCCTGCCGGTCCTCGACGGGCTCGAGGTGTGCCGTCGCCTGCGGGCGTCGGGCTCGGATCTGCCGATCCTCGTCCTCACCGCCCGGGCCGACGAGGTCGACACGGTCGTCGGTCTGGACGCCGGGGCGGACGACTATGTCACCAAGCCCTTCCGGCTCGCCGAGCTGCTCGCCCGGACCCGGGCGCTGCTGCGCCGCGGCCCGAGCGAGAGCTCCGAGAGCGGCCCCCTGGTGCGGATGGAGGCCGAGGCCCGCCGCGCGTGGTTCGGTGACACCGAGCTGCAGCTCGCCCCCAAGGAGTTCGACCTGCTCGCCCTCCTCGTCAAGGAGCAGGGCAAGGTCGTCTCGCGGGACCAGATCATGAAGGAGGTGTGGGGCAGCCGCTGGATGAGCTCGAGCAAGACCCTCGACATGCACATCTCCGTGCTGCGCCGCAAGCTCGGGGACGACGCCACCGCGCCGAAGTTCATCACCACCGTGCGCGGGGTCGGCTTCCGCTTCGACGCTCCCACTCTGACCAGCTGAGGCGCTGCCATGCGCGCTGCGCTCCTGCGGGTGACGATGCTCGCGGTGGGATGGGTCATCGCGATCCTCGTCGTTCCCCTCGCGATCATGCGCATCCTCGCGCTCACCATCCCGGAGTTCAACCCCTTCGCAATCGTTCAGGACATGCGTGGACCACGCGGCGTCGTTCTCGTCGTGGCGTTGGCCGTGATCCAGGTCGTCGGCGCGCTGTTCCTGGCCCGGTTGATCGCCTCACGTCAGGCGAGACGTCTCACGGAGCCGATGACAGCGCTCGCGGAGCGAGCCGAACGGCTGGGTGCCGGCGAGTCGCGGCTGCGTCCCATGGACAGCGGCATCCCCGAGATCGACCGGGTGAGTGACGTCCTCGCCCGCAGCTCGGCGAACATCGCCCGGCAGCTCGCCGAGCAGCGGGACTTCGCCGCGGACGCCTCGCATCAGTTGCGTACGCCGCTGACTGCGCTTCTTATGCGGCTGGACGAGATCGCAACGACCGACGACCTCGAGGCGGCCCGGCACGAGGCCTCGATCGCGATCTCCCAGGTCGAGCGCCTCGCGAAGGTCGTCGATGACCTGCTCAGCCGCTCCAAGGCCGAGCAGTCCGCGGTCTCGCTCGACTCGATCCTCGCGGCCCTGCAACGCGAGTGGCAGCCTGCGTTCGCCCGCGCCCGGCGCAGCGTCCGGGTGCACGGCGAGCGCGGACTGTATGTGCAGGCCGCCCCCTCGGCGGTCTCCCAGATCGTGTCGACCCTGTTCGAGAACTCGTTGCAGCACGGCAGGGGCACGGTCGACGTGGAGGCGCGCCGCAGTGGACCCTCGGTCGTCCTCCAGGTGAGCGACCAGGGCTCGGGCGTCCCGGCCGAGATCGCGGCGCACATCTTCGAGCGGGAGGTCTCGAGCAGCGGCAGCGGACTGGGGCTCTCCCTCGCGCGGGACCTCGCCGCCGCCAACGGCGGTCGCCTCGAGCTGCTCTCGGCCCGTCCGGCGCTGTTCGCGCTCTTCCTCAGTGAGGCCCATCGCCCGGAGGCGTGAGCAGGGGTTGGGGTGGGACCCACCCGCCGGGCACCAGTCGCGTCCCAGAACGTGCCAATAGGAAGGTTCTGGTACGGCCAATTCGACCGAGCGGGGTTTCCGGTCGTACCAGAATGTCCCAAGTCGCGTCCCAGAACGTGCCAATAGGAAGGTTCTGGTACGGCCAGTCGACACCGCCGGGCCGGGGAGCCCCTCCCGGGCGGGCTACCGCAGGGACTCGTCCTGGTCCAGCTCCAGGTGGGCGGCCTTGACGACCACCTCAGCAACCGCATCGGCCGGCGGGGTGAGCCCGGCGAAGACGATGTAGCGGTAGGCGACGAACCGGAAGATCGTGCCGATACCGATTCCCACGATGGTCGAGATGTTGTCGGCGAGGACCGACTGGAACCCGAGGCCGTAGTGGGAGAGCGCGAGCACCCCGGCGGCGATCACGAGCGCAACGCCGTTCACGGCGAAGAAGAGGACGACCTCCTGAAGCGGCGCCCGGCTGCGGCGGTGCCGGAAGGTCCACGCCCGGTTGCCCACCCAGGCGAAGAGGGTGGCCAGTGCGCCGGAGATGACCTTGGCGGTCGTGACCTTGTCCTCGAGCACGGTGTGCCACAGGAGGTTGGCCCCGCCGAGGTCGATGACGAAGGCGATGGCACCGATGACCCCGAACTTGATCATCTCGCGATAGACGAGCCCGATGGCCGCCCGGAGGCGGTCCAGGAGCGACGTGAAGGCGGCCGGCACCGGACCAGCGTAAGCCTGCGCCCTCTCCGGCAAAGTATTCTCGGCCGGGTGGCCGACCTCATTCCGCACGCCGACGAGCCCCCGACCCCGGAGGCCGCTGGTGCCGCGATCCCGCCGCCGGCTCCCACGCCCGGCGGGTTCCCTGTCGTCGGCATGATCGGCTCCGGCCAGCTCGCCCGGATGTCCGTCGGCCCAGCCGCTGAGCTGGGCATCACCCTGAGCGTGCTCTCCACGGATGCCTTCGACAGCGCCGCCCTCGTCGCGGCCCACGCGCCGGTGGGGCACCACGCCGACCTGGAGCGGGTCGTCGAGTTCGCCCAGCACTGCGACGCCATCACCTTCGACCACGAGCACGTCCCCGACGACGTCCTGGCCGCGGTGGCCGAGCTCGGGGTCCCCATGCACCCGAGTCCCGCAGCCCTGAGGTATGCGCAGGACAAGCTGGCGATGCGCGCCCGGCTCGGGGAGCTCGGCATCCCGTGCCCGCGGTGGGCCCGCGCCGAGTCGGTCTCCGACGTCGTCGAGTTCGGTGAGCGGGTCGGCTGGCCCGTCGTGGCGAAGACGCCTCGAGGTGGCTACGACGGCAAGGGCGTCCGCCAGGTCCGCTCGGCTGAGGACGCTCAGGCCCAGGTCGGCGAGTGGTTCGCCGGCGGGGCCGTGCTCCTCGAGGAGCGCATCGACTTCGTGCGCGAGCTCGCGATCCTTGTCGCCCGCAGCCCCTCCGGCCAGGCGGCGGCGTGGCCGGTCGTCGAGACCGTCCAGACCGACAGCATCTGCACCGAGGTCCTCGCGCCGGCCCCGGAGCTGGCTCCCGCGCTCGCGGCTGCGATCGCCGAGGCCGGGCTGCGCATCGCAGGAGAGCTCGAGGTCACGGGCGTGCTCGCGGTGGAGCTCTTCGAGGTCGTCGCCGCGGACGGGACCCCGGCCTTCGTCGTCAACGAGCTCGCGATGCGCCCGCACAACAGCGGCCACTGGACGATGGACGGGGCGGTCACCGGCCAGTTCGAGCAGCACCTGCGCGCCGTCCTCGACCTCCCGCTCGGCTCCCCGAGGCCGCGGGACCGGTGGACGGTGATGGCGAACATCCTCGGCGGTGAGGTCGAGGAGCTCTACTCGAGCTACCGGCACGTCATGGCCCGCGACCCCGAGGTCAAGGTGCACCTGTACGGCAAGTCGGTGCGCCCCGGGCGCAAGATCGGTCATGTCAACGTCGGCGGCACCGACCTGGCGAGCCTGCGCGAGCGTGCCCGCCACGCCGCCGACTACATCCAAGGAGTGATCGACGAATGAGCAGCAACACCCCCGTCGTGGGCCTCGTCATGGGCAGCGACAGCGACTGGCCGGTGATGTCCGCGGCCGCCGATGTCCTCGAGGAGTTCGGCGTCGCCTATGAGGCCGACGTCGTCTCGGCCCACCGGATGCCGCACGAGATGATCGCGTATGGGGCCCGCGCCTCCGAGCGCGGGCTGCGGGTGATCATCGCCGGAGCGGGCGGGGCGGCCCACCTGCCCGGCATGCTCGCCTCGGTCACCGAGCTGCCCGTCATCGGCGTCCCGGTGCCGCTGGCGCACCTCAACGGGATGGACTCGCTGCTCTCGATCGTGCAGATGCCCGGCGGTGTGCCGGTGGCGACGGTCTCGATCGGCGGTGCGAATAACGCCGGGCTGCTCGCGGTCCGCATCCTCGGCGCCGGCGAGGGGGACGAGGCGAGCCGCCTGCGCTCGGCGATGACCGCATACCAGGAGGGCCTGCGGGACGTGGCCCACGCCAAGGGCGCCGCCCTGCGCGAGCGCAGGTCAGGGTCCTAGCCGACCTCCGGCCTGGATCGGCCTCGCTGACCCGCCCGGCTGCGAGGTGACCCTAACGGACTGCGCCGAGCGTGCCGAGTCGGCGCGCCTCGATCTTCGGGCAGGTGTCCATGACGACGTCGAGGCCGGCCTCGCGGGCGCGCTCAGCGGCGTCCTCGTCGACGACGCCGAGCTGCATCCAGATCGCCTCGATCTCCAGGCGGTCCTTGTTCGCGATCGCCTCATCGACGACGGCACCCACGAGGTCACTGTTGACGAAGCAGTCGACGACCTTCACCGGCTGGTCGGGGATGTCGGAGAGCGACGCATACCCCTGCGCGCCGAAGACCTCCTCGGCCTTGGGGTGGACCGGGATGATCTCCTTGTCCATCTCGAACTTCAGCCAGCGGGTGACGCGGTGGGCGGTCCGGAGCTCGTTGTTCGACAGCCCCACGACGGCCCAGGTGCCGGGGTCGGCCAGCAGTGCGGCGATGACGTCTGTGTCGTTCTGGTGTGCGATGGACATGAGTCCACTGTGCCCCATGTGCGGGGACCCGGCCATGGCTGGAGCGAGGGGTCGGGAGGCGGCCCGGCCCCGGGCCGGCCGGGTGAGCGGCCAGGTCGTCCAGGGCTGGCTGCGCGTGGTCCGGTGGCTAGATGTTCGGACGCCCCAGGGCCCGGTAGGTCCAGCCGGCCTCGCGCCAACGCGTCGGGTCGAGCTTGTTGCGCCCGTCGATGACGACCGGTGCCTGCACCGTCGCCGTGAGCGTGCCGGGGTCGAGGTCGCGGTACTCCTGCCACTCGGTGAGGTGGAGCACCACGTGGGCGCCCGCGACTGCCTCCTCGACCGTGTCGACATAGTCCGGCCCGGGGCGGTGGACCCGTGCGACGTGGAGGGCCCGGGGGTCGTGGACGCGCACCGTGGCCCCGGCGGCCTGGATCATCTCGGCGATGTCGAGGGCGGGGGAGTCACGGATGTCGTCGCTGTTGGGCTTGAAGGCGGCACCGAGGACGGCAACCGTGCGGCCGTGGAGAGTGCCGCCGCAGGCCTCCCGGGCGAGGTCGACCATGCGCGCCCGGCGGCGCAGGTTGATCGCGTCGACCTCGCGAAGGAAGGTCAGGGCCTGGTCGGCGCCGAGCTCACCAGCGCGGGCCATGAACGCCCGGATGTCCTTGGGGAGGCAGCCGCCGCCGAATCCCACTCCGGCGCCGAGGAACTTGTGTCCGATCCGGTCGTCGTGGCCGATCGCCTCGGCGAGCGCGACCACGTCGCCGCCGGCCGCCTCGCAGACCTCGGACATGGCGTTGATGAAGGAGATCTTGGTCGCGAGGAAGGCGTTCGCCGCGACCTTGACCAGCTCGGCGGAGGGGTAGTCCATGACGAGACGTGGCGTTCCGTCGGCCAGGGACGTGGCGTAGACAGTGTCGAGAAGGGCCACATCCGCGTCGGCCTCGGGCGTGCCCGGTTCGGCGACCCCGTAGACGAAGCGGTCCGGCGTCAGGGTGTCCTCGATGGCGAAGCCCTCGCGGAGGAACTCCGGGTTCCACACCAGGCGCACCTGGGAGGCGGGGCGTCCGGCGGCCGTGGCGATTCGGCGGCGCAGCCGCTCCGCGGTCGCTACGGGGACGGTGGACTTGCCGACGACGAGCGCCTCCTCCCGCAGGTGTGGCCCGAGGGCGTCGGCGGCTGCATAGACATAGGTCAGGTCGGCACGGTTCTCTCCGGGCGCCTGCGGGGTCCCGACGCAGATGAAGTGCACGTCGGCCTCGGCGACGTCTGCGAGGTCGGAGGTGAAGGTCAGTCGGCCGGTCGCCAACGACGACGCGAGGAGCTCGTCGAGGCCGGGCTCGTAGAGCGGCGTCCGGCCGTTCGCGAGCGCCGTCACCTTCGTCTCGTCCACGTCGTAGGCGATGACGGTGTGCCCGAGGTGCGCCATGCATACCGCGTGCACGGCACCCAGGTATCCCGTCCCGATGACCGAAATCGTCTGTGTCACCTCAGCAGAGTAACGTCGAGCCGGAAACATGACCTTCGCGGCCCACACCGCCACGCGGGGCTTCGCCGGTCAGGTCATCGAGACAAGAGGTTGAGTATGAGGTTCGGCATCTTCATCCCGCAGGGCTGGCGCAAGGATCTGGTCGGGATCGACCCGTCGCTGCACTGGGGTGTAATGGGTGGTCTGGCGCGACGCATCGACGCCAACGATGACTGGTCCTCGATCTGGGTCTACGACCACCTGCACACGTTCCCGCACGCGATCGAGGAGGCCACCCATGAGGCCTGGTCGCTCATGGCCGCCTTCGCCGGCGTGACCGGGCGGGTCCGGCTCGGCCAGATGTGCACCTGTATGGGGTACCGGAACCCGGCCTACCTCGCCAAGGTGGCTGCCACCGTCGACACGATCTCCGAGGGGCGCCTCGAGATGGGCATCGGCGCCGGTTGGTACGAGCACGAGTGGCGCGCCTACGGCTACGGCTTCCCGGGCGCCGGCGAGCGTCTGTCGATGCTGCGCGAGGGCGTCGAGATCATGCGGCAGATGTGGACCACCGGGTACGGCAGCCTCGCGGGCAAGCACTACCAGGTCGACGGGGCCATGTGCTTCCCGCAGCCGCTGCAGGGGACCTCCCTTCCCGGCAGCAGGACCAACGGCATCCCCCTGTGGGTGGCCGGTGGGGGTGAGAAGAAGACCCTTCGGATCGCGGCCGAGTACGCCGACTACACGAACTTCTCCGGTATGCCGGAGGACTTCAGCCACAAGAGCGCGATCCTCGAGCAGCACTGCCGGGACATCGGCCGGGACTTCGACCAGATCGTCCGCAGCGCCAACTTCAACGTCGTCATCGGGCGTGACGAGCGCGACGTCGAGGCCCGCTTCGAGTGGATCCGCGCCCACTACGCCTCGGCGGGTCTCACCGACGAGCAGGTGGAGAAGATCGTCCGGTCCTTCCGCGGTGGTCCGCTCGTCGGGACGCCGGAGCAGATCCTCGAGACCCTCACCGACCTGCAGTCGCGCGGAATGACCTACGCCATCACGTATTTCGTCGAGGCAGCCTATGACACCACGGGCATCGAGCTGTTCGAACGGGAAGTGCTCCGCGAGCTCGCTGACCACGACGCACACAAGCAGCTCTGGGGCCTGTTCTCGGGCCGCTAAGCGCTCGCATACCATCGGATCATGACTGCGAGAACCGGCTCCGCGAACACCGACTTCCAGGCATACCGCCTGCTGGAGGACCACGAGGCGATCCGTGAGGCAGTCCGTGAGGTCGCCGAGGCGAAGATCGCCCCGTTCGCGGCCGAGGTGGACGAGCAGGCGCGCTATCCCCAGGAGGCGCACGACGCTCTCGTCGAGACGGACTTCTTCGCGCCCCACGTGCCCGAGGAGTATGGCGGGGTCGGCGCCGACGCGCTGGCGACCTGCATCGTCATCGAGGAGGTCGCGCGGGTCTGCGCATCCTCCTCGCTCATCCCGGCGGTCAACAAGCTGGGCTCACTGCCGCTCATCCTCGCCGCCAACGAGGACGTCAAGCAGCGCTACCTGCGTCCGCTCGCGGAGGGGAGGACGACGTTCTCCTACGGCCTCTCCGAGCGGGAGGCGGGCTCGGACACCGCCTCGATGCGCTGCCGCGCCGTCGCGGACGGCGACGACTGGGTGATCTCCGGACAGAAGTCCTGGATCACCAACGCCGGGGTGTCCGACTACTACACGGTGCTCGCCGTCACCGACCCGGACGGCCCGCGCGGGCGCAACGTCACCGCATTCGTCGTCGAGAAGTCCGACGAGGGCTTCGGTTTCGGCGAGAAGGAGCGCAAGCTCGGCATCAAGGGCAGTCCCACCCGTGAGTTGCACTTCGACACGTGCCGCATCCCCGGCGACCGCATCGTCGGTGAGGTCGGCGAGGGCCTGAAGATCGCCCTGCGCACCCTCGACCACACGCGCGTCACCATCGGGGCCCAGGCCGTCGGCATCGCCCAGGGTGCGCTCGATCAGGCCGTCGCATACGTCAAGGAGCGCAAGCAGTTCGGCTCGCGGATCGCCGATTTCCAGGGCATCCAGTTCATGCTCGCCGACATGGCGATGGAGCTCGAGGCCGCGCGTCAGATGGTCTATGTCGCGGCGGCGAAGTCCGAGCGCAACGAGGCCGACCTGCCCTTCTTCGGCGCGGCAGCCAAGTGCTACGCCAGTGACGTCGCGATGAAGGTCACGACCGACGCGGTCCAGCTGCTCGGTGGCGCCGGCTACACCCAGGACTTCCCGCTCGAGCGGATGATGCGCGACGCCAAGATCACGCAGATCTACGAAGGCACCAACCAGGTCCAGCGCATCGTCATGGCGCGCCAGCTGCTGAAGTAGAGCCGGCTGCACCTCCGATCGGCACACCGCTGACTGCCTGGCCAGGGCGGGTGTGCCGAGCGCGTGGGACTTCCCGCGAACGGCACATAGCCGCACTCTGGGCCCTGAGGTCGAGGGCTCTGAGCTCTAGGGACGGGGCCACGAGCGGCTCGCCGTCGCGCAACTGCTGGAACAAGCGGTCCGCTGCGCCGTCGTCCCACAACACCGAGCTGCCGGCGCTGGTCTGCGCGTTCATGTTCGCGACGGGGACCTGGAGGCTGAGCGTCGACCCACCTGAGACGCCGCGCATGGCGAGCAGGATCTGCCCCATGTCGATCATCGAGGTGTTGTCCCCGATCGCCATGCCGGAGGCAGCGGACTGGGTGAATCCCCACCAACGCCAGGGGAGGAGCACCGTGGACGGGGTCGCCGCGCGGTCCATGATGGCGCCGAGGAACTGGCGCTGCCGCTCGGCCCGTCCGAGATCGCCGCGCGGGTCGGAGTAGCGGGCCCGCACATACCCCAGTGACGTCGGGCCGTCGAGGAGCTGGCAGCCCTCCTTGAGGTTGATGTGGGCCTTGGGGTCGTCCATGTCGAACGGCACACAGATCTCGACTCCGCCGAGGCTGTCGACGACCCCGGCGAATCCCGCGAAGCCGATCTCCGCGTACCCGTCGATCCGCAGGCCGGTGCGCTGCTCGAGGGTCTGGACGAGCAGCTCCGGGCCGCCGATCGCGAAGGCGGCGTTGACCTTGTTGCTCCCCTGACCAGGGATCTCGAGGAAGGAGTCCCGCGGGATCGAGATGAGCGCGCGCGGCCCACCGGTGGAGGGCACGTGGACGAGGATGATCGAGTCGGTCCGCTGCCCCTCCGAGGAGCCGGTGCCGAGGCGCCGGCGCTCCTCGGGGGAGAGGTCGCCGCGCCCGTCGTTCCCGACGAGCAGGTAGGTCGTCCCGGAGCTCGACGCAGCGCGCGCGTCCGGGGACGCATCGACCCGCTCGATCCGCAGCCATGCGATGAGCGGGGTGGCGACGAGGAAGACGAGCCAGGCGGCGAGCACCCAGGCGATCGCCCGACCCGACCCTCCCCGACGGCGACGCCGGTGCGGCTTCATCGGCTCCCGGCCTCGGGGTGCGGTGAGCGGCGGGGTCGGTCGTGGCGGCGGGGGCTGGAGCGGGATCACGCGAGTGCGGTCGATCTGCTGGTGTCCTGGCTCGTAACCACGACGCTGGATCGGGATTGGACGCGCTGCGTCGTCCGGTCCGGGGCTCATGCAACCAGTGTCCGGCAGGGGATGGGCGCTTCCAAACTGCTGCCCTGTCTACGCGGGCACTCTGAAGACCCCACCGGCTTCTGGGAGCGGCGTCCACTGGGGGCCCGCGTGAGATACTCGCCGGGTGAAGAAATCGAGTCGGGTGTTCGATGTCCATGAGGCGTTCGTCGTCGACCGGCGCGTCCGCCGGCTGGCGGCGTTGCTCTCGCAGGCGCCACCGCAGAATGCCTCAGTGCTCGATGTGGGGTGCGGCTCGGGCGAAGTACTGGCGGAGATCGTCCGTCTCCGCCCTGACCTGGCAGGAGAAGCCAAGGGAATCGACGTTCTGATCCGACCCGAGACGATGCTTCCTATCGAGTACTTCGACGGCACAACCATCCCTTATCCAGACAAGTCTTTCGATGTGGTTACCTTCGTGGACGTCCTGCACCACACTGAGGATCCGCTCGTCCTCCTCAAGGAGGCGCGCAGGGTGGCACGCACGCAGGTGCTCGTCAAGGACCACGTCAACGAGGGCTCTATCGATCGACTGACCCTTCGATTTATGGATTGGGTGGGGAATGCCCGACATGGTGTGAACCTCCCGTACAACTATCTCAGCCGGGCCGAGTGGTATCGGGTGATCTCGGACGCCGGCCTTGAGGTGCGAGACTGGCGCGGCCGACTCGACATGTACCCCCCACCTGCGCGCTGGGTCTTCGATCGCGGTCTTCACATGGTCGCGACGCTGACCCCGTCGCACTGACTGTCACATGGATCGCCTTCGAGGAGTGACCGGGAACCAGCGGCGCCTGAACCGCACGGCATCAAACGCGTCACGTGGGACACTCGGCTGGGCCATCCGAGTTGCGGGAGTGGTCATTCTCCTGCAGTTCGTGTTCTTCGGTCTGCTCGTGGTCTCTCAAGGACTCCCCGATGGACCGATCGTCAGCAGACTGGCCGAGGACGTGCGGGAAGGCGCGTACGGCCCGCCGCGAATGCCGGACCGCATGGGAGGAATCGGTGACACCTTCACCGAATGTGTCGTAGTAGGCACTGGACTGGGTCCAGCGCCTGGGGAGTCCATCCTCCACCAGGCTGGACGAATGCCGCGGCTGAGTAATTGCGAGAAGGGCGCTGAGCAGATCCTTGCACTGGAGTCTGGGACTGCTGTGCAGGACAGTTCGTACTTCCGTTACTGGGCCGGCTACTCAGTCCTCGTACGTCCTGTGCTCGCCGTCGCGGGCATCGAGGGTGTCCGCATCGTCACTGGCGCACTCCTCGCGGCGAGCATGGTTTTCGCCGGATCGGTGCTCAGCCGGTTGACTCGGTGGTGGGTTCCTGTGGTGTTGTTCGGACCGCTCCTGCTCAGTTCGAACCTCATGTCGACCCCATCGACGAGCCTTCTCTCGGCGCTCACGTGGAGCGTGACCATTGCCGGTGTTGGCTTTACAGCCCTCGCCGCTCGGAGGTCGGAATCAGCAGCATGCCTTGCCGTGGCCGTGTCGGCGGCGGTGTACGGGTATGTGGACCTGCTGACCAATCCGGCAGCAGCTTGGTCCCTCACAGCCATGGCTGCAGGGGTCACGCACTGGTGGGTGCGACGTGAGGTACGTTCGACGTTCTGGCTCGTGGTGGCTGCGGGCGTCATCTGGATCGTGAGTTTCACCTTCACGTGGGTGGCCAGGTGGCTCTGGGCAGTTCCCTTCGTGGGGCTGGAGGAGGTGGTGACGACAGTGCGGGAGAATGTTGCCTTCCGGACCGCAGGGGAGTATGTCACTGTGGATCCACGTTTTGGGCAAGGGCTAGTGCGGAACGTGAGCTGGTGGCTGACGAACGTCCCCACGACGGCTCCCATGTTGGTGTTGACCACGCTCGCCGTCGGTGTGGGTGCCATTGTCACTCTCCGTAAACGCCAATCTGGCGCTGGGCGCGGAGGTTTGACCCTCGCTCTCGCGGCACTGCCTATCCCCCTCTGGTTGATCATCGTGAGTAACCACTCGCAGATCCATGCGTTCTTGACCTTCCGTCTGATTCCAACGTCCTTGGGAATCATCCTCCTGTCGGTGGCCGTCGCTGCGTTCGGTCCCTCCCCTTTGACACGAACGTCGCCGAAGTCGCGGGGTGGTGAGCCTCGGGCAACCAATGCGGTCGCGGCGAGCTCGGTGGGGGCCGCGTGAGCCAGCACACCAGCGAAGACGTCGAGGTGTCGATCGTCCTACCGTGTCTCGACGAGGCGGAGACACTGGCAACTGTCCTTGCCAATGCCGAACGGGGACTTGCGGCGGCGACAGCCTCGGGTGAGATCGTCGTTGCCGACAATGGCAGCGTTGATGGCTCGCAGGACATTGCGCTCGAGCGAGGCGCTCGCGTCATCGACGTACCGGTCCGCGGCTATGGGGCTGCTCTCCAGGGAGGCATTGCAGCGGCGCGGGGAGAGTACATCGTCATGGGTGATGCCGATGACAGCTATGCCCTGGAGGACATTGAGCAGTTCATTGCCGAACTGCGCGATGGCGCTGACCTCGTGATGGGTAACCGTTTTCGAGGAGGGATCGAGCCAGGCGCGATGCCGTGGTTGCATAAGCACCTCGGAAACCCAGTCTTGTCCTACCTCGGCCGCCTCTTCTTCAAGGTCCCGATCGGTGACTTCCATTGCGGGCTACGAGCGTTTCGTCGTGACCGTATCGTCGCGCTGGGGTTGCGCACCCAGGGTATGGAGTTCGCCAGCGAGATGGTGGTCAGTGCGGCGCTGAACAATCTGGATATCCGCGAGGTGCCGACGATCCTGCGACGGGATGGGCGCTCGAGAGCACCCCACTTGCGCACATGGCGGGATGGGTGGCGGCACTTGAAGTTCCTGCTCGCCCTCAGTCCTCGGTGGATGCTCTTCTACCCTGGATTGCTCCTTGCATGTCTGGGCCTGCTCGGCGCCATCATCCTGTGGCCAGGGCCTCTTCGGCTGGGGTCAGTGACCTTCGACCTGCAGACCTTCATTGCTTGCACGGCAGTGTTCCTGGCTGGCACCCAGACCATTGGACTGTCACTGATCGCGCGAAGTTATGGTGCGGCTCTGGGCCTGCTGCCGGAGTCCAGGAGGATTGCTGACTGGCTACAGCGGCTGGGGCTGGAGCACGGACTCGTTGCTGGGCTGGGTCTCACCCTCCTCGGTTTCTTGATGTTCGTCATCGCACTTGTCCAGTGGGGGGATGTTGGATTCGGGGATCTCGACACCACCCAGGCGCGTCTGTCGGTGACGGGACTGGCGCTAGTTGTCGGCGGTGCGCAGGTCATCAGCACGAGTTTTGCCTTGAGTATGGCCAACTTCCGCGACACCGGCGGGGTGCCGGTGCCGGCGAAGGAGATCCGACGGTCGCACTAGGGCCCTGCCACCGTAGACGGCACGCCGAGGGCCACAGCATCCATGCCACAGGCTGCTGTCTCGGATTTACTAGCACTCGATGCCCCGTTCCATGACAGCGAGCCGCCCGACCGATGGTCGGTCACGGCAACAACAGCCCCTACCTGAGGCCGACGTCCACGTCAGTAGGTCTCGCGCTCGGCGTCGCGCTGTGGCTCTCCTCGTGCTGACAGTCTTCCTGCCCGGATCTGCCCAGTTGGTCTCCGGGAACCGCACCATCGGCAAGATTGCGCTGCGGGTCTGGCTCATCGCTTTGGGCAGCGCCGTGCTCCTTGGCCTGGTGTCTCTCTTCAACTTGTCAACGGCAATTCGAATCCTCTCGAACGCCACGACACTTGTTGCCCTCCAGTGGGTTCTCTACGCCTGGGCGGCGTTGTGGGCTCTGCTTTTCGCTGATGCGTGGCGGTTGGGTCGTCCCGACTCTCAACCCCCTGCGACGCGGCGCCGCTTTGCGGCGGCTACAGCTGTGTTGATGTTGCTCCCGGCAAGCGCCGCCTACGCGGCAAACTCGGTGTCCGCCGGTCGCAGTCTCCTGGCGGAGGTGTTCGTCGCTGGTGCCGCCGCAGATGCCAGTGATGGACGCTACAACATCCTGCTTCTCGGTGGGGACAGCGGTGCCGGCCGGTATGGCACTCGACCGGACAGTCTGCAGCTGGTGAGCGTCAACGCCCGGACGGGTCGAGCGGTGACCTTCGGGTTTGCACGGGACACCGCCAACATTCGATTCGGTCACGGATCGGTGATGGCCGGGTTGATGCCCGAGGGGTGGGCTTGCGGTGATGAGTGCCTTCTCAATGGTCTCTACACGTGGGCTTGGGATCACAGGGATCAGTTCCCGGCCGATGTGGAGGATCCAGGCATCCTGGCCACCCGAGAAGCTGTAGAGGCGTTGTCCGGCCTCGATATCCACTACTACGTGCTCGTTGATCTGGGCGGCTTCCAGAACCTCATCGATGCGTTGGGCGGACTCGATGTGACGGTGATGCGGCGAACCCCGATCGGGGGAGGGACCTCCCCCATCAAGGGCTACATCGAGCCGGGTCAGCAGCACCTGGACGGTTACCACGCTCTTTGGTATGCCCGCTCACGGGCAGGCTCGTCGAACTATGAACGGATGGCTCGCCAGCGTTGCGTCCTGTCGGCGATGGTCGACCAGGTTGACCCACGAACCGTGGCCATGCGATTCCCCGAGATCGCAGGCGCTTCGAAGGGCGTTCTCAAGACAGACATCCCGCAGTCCGAGCTGGGCCCACTCGCCGAGCTCGCGCTGAAGACTCGGTCGCAGAAGGTCACTGGCGTCAACTTCGTTCCGCCACTCATCCAGCCCTGGGACTACCAGGTGTCGGAGCTACACGCGATCGTGCAGGACACAATTCGGAAGTCGGACGGCCTATCCGACATCGAAGCGAGGACCACGTCTGCTCTCGTTTCGACGGGCGCGGACGAGGTGACCGAGGCTGTCGATGGTCAGGGATCGACAGGTCAAGCTCCCGGGGTCCCGGCTACGTATGATCCGCTCGCCCACCCGAATGAAGACGAGTTCGCCAACTCTGACGACATCGCCAGCGTCTGCCGGGTGGGATGAGCCGCGGACACCATCCATGGGTGCGCGGCTAGCATGGGCTGTCGCGGATCTCGACAGGGGACATGCGGAAGTCGACGGACGGAGAGACGACACCATGATCGTGCGCACGGTATGTGTCGTCGGCCTTGGCTACATTGGCCTGCCCACCGCCGTCGTCCTCGCTCAAGCCGGACACCGGGTGATCGGCGTCGATGTCAGCGATCACCGGATCAACCTCATCAACCAGGGCGCGTTGCCGTTTCACGAGCAGGGTTTGGAGACAGCGCTTGAGGAGGTCGTGGCCACTGGCGCACTCGTTGCTCAGCGAGACGTCCCAGCAGCCGATGTGTATATCATCGCTGTCCCCACGCCCTTCGCAGCAGGGCATCGAGCCGACCTGTCCTACATCGAAGCCGCGGGTCGGGCGATCGCCCCGCTGCTGTCACACGACGGGCTTGTCATCCTCGAGTCAACATCCCCGCCCGGCACGACCAGGCGCCTGGCTGACGTCATCCTTGCGGAGCGCTCAGACTTGACTCTCGATGGCGCCGAGGGCGCGCCCGTGGTCCACTTCGCGCACGCCCCCGAGCGAGTTCTTCCAGGCAGGATCCTCGTGGAGTTGGTCGAGAACGACCGGGTCATCGGGGGCTTGACCGCTCGCGCAGGAATCCTTGCTCGGGACCTCTACTCATCGTTCTGCCGAGGAGACCTACTGCTCACGGAGGCCGAGACCGCCGAAATGGTGAAGCTCACTGAGAACGCCTTCAGAGACGTCAATATCGCCTTCGCGAACGAGTTGTCCATCATCTGTGCGGAGTTGGGCATAGATGTGTGGAAACTGATAGATCTCGCCAACCACCACCCTCGAGTCCAGATTCTCCGACCCGGCCCCGGCGTGGGGGGCCACTGTATTGCGGTGGACCCCTGGTTCATCATTTCTGCTGCCCCGCAGGCGTCGCGGCTGCTTCGCGCGGCTCGTGACGTGAATGACGCCAAGCCAGGTTTCGTCGCGCAGGAGGTGAGGCGCGCTATGGCTCAAGTCGAGCGCCCCGTCGTGGCAGCGCTGGGTCTGGCCTACAAGGCCGACGTCGATGACCTCAGGGAGTCTCCTGCGGTTGCAGTCGTGGCGGAACTGGCCCGAGGACTGCCACGTGCGCAAATCCTTGCGATAGAACCCCATGTCTCATCGTTGCCCGAGGAGCTGGCCGGATTGGAGAGTGTGGAGCTCGCAAGTCTCGCAGACGGGTTGCCCCAAGCCAATATCGTGGTTCTGCTTGTGAACCATAGCGAGTTCGGCGGCATCAGCCTACGGGACCTCGAGGGCAAGCACGTTGTGGACAGTTGTGGCGCCTGGCACGCCTCGAGTAGCACAGGCTAGGAACTCGGAGAGAAGTCCGGAAGGCGGGCACCGACGCCCACGAGTTCTTCGATGGCCGCAGTTGCGCGGGAGGCAGCCGTGCCGTCGCCGTACGGATTGATCGCGCGACTCATCGCCTCTCGAGCCGCGCGCGAGGTGTGGAGCCGCGACACCTCTGCCACGATCCGGTCAACATCTGTCCCCACCAGGCGAACCGTGCCGGCTTGGACCGCTTCGGGTCGTTCAGTGTTATCTCTCAAGACGAGAACAGGACGTCCGAGGGCGGGTGCCTCCTCCTGGACTCCTCCAGAGTCCGTGAGCACGATCGAGGCTGCCGCCATCACCTGGGTGAAGTCACTGTAGGGGAGGGGATCAGTGAGGTAGACGGATGGCTTGTCTGCGAGGAGCCGCCGCAACGCCTCACTCACGATGGGATTCCTGTGGAGAGGCAGGACGACCTGGAACTCCGGGTGGATCTCTAGGAGGTGACCAACGGCAGTGCCGATCGACTCGATGGCAGGTCCCCAGTTCTCCCGGCGGTGGGTTGTCACCAGCAGGATCGGTCTGTCATTTCTGAGGATCTGGCCGAGCGTTGGATCGGAGACTTGCGTGGACTGAGAGACTGTGTAGAGCAGTGCATCGATCACCGTGTTGCCGGTAATCACGATGTCCCTGCCGTGGATCCCCTCGCGTAGCAGATTGTCCCGAGCGGTGCGTGTGGGTGCCAAATGGAGCGTCGCTATCTGGGAAACGAGCTTTCGGTTCGCCTCTTCCGGAAAAGGGGAGTTCAGGTTCCCGCTCCGCAGGCCGGCTTCGAGGTGAATGACGGGGATTTGTCGATAGAAGGCGGCAATCGCCGCGGCGGTCACGGTGGAAGTGTCTCCCTGAACGAGGACGCCGTCGGGTGCGATCTCGGCGAGCAGTGGATCCAGCCTCTCGAAGACCTTCGCCATCAGGGCATTGAGAGGCTGTCCTGCTTCGAAGACGTTGAGGTCATAGTGAGGGACGATGTCGAAGATGTCGTTGACCTGATCCAGCATCTCTCGGTGCTGCCCGGTCACCGCCACGATTCCGTCGAGAGCGGTTGAAGCGTCTATCGCGCGGATGACCGGCGCCACCTTGATCGCCTCTGGCCTCGTGCCGTAGATCACGAGGATCCGGGGTTTCACATCGTCCTCCGGCTGTACACATGCAGATGTCTGCCGCGTTGAGGCTACCTCCCATGTGCCCGTTCAGGTGAACCGTCCCAAGTGGAACCCGGTCGGCTCCTCTCCCGGCGCCGTCTCCTGCACCATCCAGAGGTCTGGCAGACTCTCCTTTTGCGGATGCCCCACATGCCTGGACCATCGAGGTCCGGAGAATCGAGTTCCTCATGCGGCGACCATGGATGAGCGACATGCGACTTGCCGTTGTCGCGGCTTTGGCGGCCACTGCCGTCACGCTCTCGCCAAGCGCGGCAGCCGCGGACCAGGCATGGTCGATCAGCGGTTCCGGCTGGGGTCACGGAGTCGGTATGAGCCAGTACGGCGCATCCGAGATGGCCGCTGACGGCTACACAGCCGCGCAGATCCTCGGGCACTACTACACGGGCACGACCTACGACCTCGTGCCCGACACCGCAGTCATTTCGGTCAATCTGCTCAAGAACGCTGCGTCCGCGTCGATGACGACCACCCAGCTCACCGCCGGCGGCGGCGGGGTCACCGTGACCGGCGGCGCGACGACGATGACAGGCGGCCTCGGGGCGGTGCTCACCGCCACCGCGCCGGCCGGTGGCACGGGTGTGACGATCACCTGCCCGACCTGCACCCCGTCATCGGTGACCGGCAGCCGGCTCACTCTGGAGTTCGACGACGACCGCACCCTCCTCGCGCTGGCCGGCAGGTCCTACCGCGACGGCAAGATCTCGGTCACCCGGGCGGAGACGATCAACACCGTCAACGTCGTCGCCCAGGTCCGCATCCACGACGAGTACCTCGACTACATCGCCGAGATGCCGTGGAGCTGGCACGCCGAAGCGTTGAAGGCCCAAGCCGCCGCCGCGAGGGGGTATGCGCTGGTCGCGCTCGCGAAGGGGCTGCAGCCTGACTGCGACTGCCACGTCTCCAGCACCACCACGAGCCAGGTCTTCGCCGGCTACCCCACGACCAACCTGGCCTACTGGCCACGCTGGACCGACGCTGTAAGCGCGGCAGGGTCGGACACCCAGGGCTATGTCGTCCGCTACAACGGCCAGATCATCGAGGCGTTCTACTCATCGTCCTCGGGCGGGCGCACCCAGAACAACGAGGATGTCTGGGACGGCTCGCCCCGGCCCTATCTGCGCAGTGTCGACGACCCGTGGAGCCTGCGACCGAGCAACCCGCGCAGGGCGTGGACGGCGAAGGTCGCCGCTGACACGGTAGCCAGGGCGTTCGGGCTGCCGAACGTGGTACGGCTTGACCTGTCGGCAAGGACTGCGGCGGGAGCCGTAGCACGCGCTACGGCAACCTCGAGCGAGGGTCGCACGAGCACGATCACCGGTTCCGAGGTCCGCTCTCGGTTCGGTGTGAGTTCCGTGTTCATCGCGCGCACGGGGTTGCGCTACGGCGGCGGCGATCGGTATGCCACCGCGGCGGCCGTGGCACGCGCCGTGCCCGAGTCGAGGGCGGTTCTGATCGCAAGCGGTGAAGCCCTGGTTGACGCGACACTTGGCGGGCCGCTGGCAGGGTCGGTGGGGGGACCCATCCTGCTGAGCGCAGGCGCGACCTTGCCCAAGTCAACCACGGACGAGTTGAATCGACGGGGCGCCTCCGTGCGAACCGCTTATGTCCTTGGGGGGACCAGTGTCGTTCCGGCGTCGGTGGAACGGCTTCTCCGTGAGCGTGGGCTGGACGTGGTTCGACTTGGAGGCCCGGATCGCTTCGCCACCGCCCGGATTGTCGCGAGCGAAGTAGCCAAGCATGTCGAGGTCAAGGAGTTGATTCTTGCAGAGGGGTCGTCGATGGCCGATGTCGTCAGCTCTTCCGGTCCGGCCGCGGCGCTCGGCATGCCGATCCTGCTGACCGCACGAGACCGCCTGAACCCTGCAGCGTCGCAGGCACTTCAGGAGCTCGCCCCCGACGCGGCCTACGTGGTCGGAGGCCGGATCAGCACCTCAACCGAGGAGGAAGTCAGATTGCTCGTCACCTCCGGTGGCAGGCTGAGCGGACCTGACCGGTACTCGACCGCGGCCGCAGTTGTGAGCAGGTTCGCTCCGCAGATGGGCTATTCCGCGGCTGTCGTGACGTCTGGGCACGATGCCAACCTCATCGATGCACTCTCCGCCAGCGCCTTGCGGCAGCCCATACTGTTCGTGCGGCCTACCTCCCTCCCGGCTGACACTCAGTCAGCTATCCAGCAGCTCCCTGCGGCAGGGCAGGTCGTGGCGGTGGGGGGGACCACTGCAGTGTCGGACGCCGTACTGGCACGGGTGCGGCGCAGTTGAGGCGGACCCAAGGGGTCTCTAGTCAAGGTCGACGATGAGCTCGGGCTCGGTCTTCTCGCGGACCTCGTCCTCGGTAACGCCGGCGGCAAGCTCGCGCAGGACGAGGCGGGGCTGATCGACAGTGCCGTGCTCGTGCGTGTCGATGTCGATGACGGCGAGGTCGGTGATGATCCGCTGGACGACCTGCTGGCCGGTCAAGGGCAGCGAGCACTCGTTGACGATCTTGTAGGAGCCGTCACGGGCGACGTGCTCCATGAGCACGATGACCTTCTTCGCGCCGTGGACCAGGTCCATCGCCCCGCCCATGCCCTTGACCATCTTGCCCGGGATCATCCAGTTCGCGATGTCGCCGCCGGCCGAGACCTGCATGGCACCGAGGATGGCGGCGTCGACCTTGCCGCCGCGGATCATGCCGAAGCTCGTCGAGGAGTCGAAGAACGAGGCGCCCTTGCGGACGGTGACGGTCTCCTTGCCGGCGTTGATGAGGTCGGGGTCGACGTCCTCGTCGAGGGGGTAGGCGCCGACGCCGAGGATGCCGTTCTCGGACTGCAGGACGATCTCGACGTCGTCGGGCACGTAGTTCGGCACGAGGGTCGGCAGGCCGATGCCGAGGTTGACGTAGGAGCCGTCGGAGAGCTCCTGGGCCGCGCGGGCGGCCATCTGCTCACGGGTCAGGGCCATCGTCAGTTCCCCTCGGTCTCGGTGTCGGTGCGCACGGTGCGTCGCTCGATGCGCTTCTCGGCGGCCTGCTCCGGCGTCAGCGGCAGGACCCGGTGGACGTAGATGCCCGGCAGGTGCACCTGGTCCGGGTCGAGGTCGCCGGGCTCGACGAGCTCCTCGACCTCGGCGACGGTGATCCGACCGGCCATCGCCGCGAGTGGGTTGAAGTTGCGCGAGCTCTTGCGGAAGACGAGGTTGCCGTGGCGGTCGCCCTTCCAGGCCCGCACGAGGCCGAAGTCGGCGACGATCGCCTCCTCCAGGACGTAGTCGCGCTCCTGGAGGTCCTGCCCGAAGTCGGTGGCGAAGGCTGCGGCCCGCTCGCCACCCATCGTGAAGGTCTTGACCTCCTTCGGCGGCGAGGACTTCTTGACCGACCCGTCCGACGCATACAGCCAGGGCAGACCGCCGTCGGCGACCTGGGTGCCTGAGCCGGTGATCGTGTAGAACGCCGGGATCCCGGCACCGCCGGCGCGCAGCCGCTCCGCGAGCGTGCCCTGCGGGGTCAGCTCGACCTCGAGCTCACCGGAGAGGTACTGCCGCTCGAACTCTTTGTTCTCGCCCACGTAGGAGGCGACCATGCGGCGGATGCGCTTGTTGGAGAGCAGGATGCCCAGCCCCCAGTCATCGACGCCGCAGTTGTTCGAGATCGCCTCGAGATCGGTGATGCCCGCCTCGAGGATCGCCTGGATGAGAACGCTCGGGATGCCGCACAGACCGAAGCCACCGACGGCCAGCGACATGCCGTCGCGGATGCCCTCGATCGCCTCTGCGGGGGAGGAGACCACTTTGTCCATGGGGAGAACACTATCCGCAACAGGTCCGCTCACCCGAGGGGGTGCTGGGGCCTCGGTGGCCGTGACGAATACCGAAGAACATCAACATATCTTCCCAATACGCTGAAGATCCTTCGGCCAAGGACAATTACATCGTTGTAGTTTCAGCCGTGGACTTGCGTGTCGCAAGTGACTAGTGAGACAAAAGGGGGACTTGAGTTCCAGGTGCGTCCGACCGGCCGCCCGATCGAAGAGGTCCGTCAGTCCATGACTCGCACGTCCGCCGCCGTCAGGCAGTTCCGCGCATCGAGCTTCCGGGCGGTGAGTATGGTCAGCGCGCCCCTGGTGGCGCTCCCGCTCCTGGCCACCGGCACCGCGCACGCAGCACCGATCGTCACGGCAGTCACGGTCCCGCCTCCGCCCACCCCGTCGGTCACGCTGCCTGCGGACATCGACGTCGCGCCGAGCTACCAGCAGCAGACGACGTGTGACCCGACCGCCAAGCCTGGCGTCACCGACTTCGCGAAGCTCCTCAACCAGCACTACGGGACGCGGTCCTACGGCATCGGCCGCAACTGCAACAGCGGGGTGACCGAGCACAGCGAGGGTCGCGCCCTCGACTGGATGATCAGCGCCTACGACCCGCAGCAGAAGGCGATTGCGGACGCCATCGTCGAGTGGCTCTCCGCCTCGGACGACAAGGGCAACCCGGGCGTCATGGCCCGGCGCTTCGGCATCAACTACATCATCTGGAACCGCAAGATGTGGCGCGCCTACGCCCCGGAGCGTGGCTGGGCGACCTACACCGGCTCGCACCCGCACGACGACCACATCCACTTCACCTTCACGTGGGACGGCGCCTACAAGCGCACCTCGTGGTGGACCGGCGTCGCCCTGAAGACGATCACGATCGGCTCCGACCGCACCCCCGGCGCTCCGGCTCCGCACGAAGTGCCGATCCTGACCAACACGGGCTACCACGTCCTGCGCACCGGCTCGCGGGGCGAGGAGGTCGAGATCCTCCAGCGCGGTCTCGGGATCACAGCCGACGGCTCGTTCGGCCCGCAGACCGAGGCGTCGGTGCGCGCCTTCCAGACCGAGCACAAGCTCACCGTCGACGGCGTCGTCGGCCCGCAGTCATGGGCCAAGCTCATCGAGCTCGGTCACGTCCCGGCTCGCAACGCGACGACGCCGGCGCCGACGCCGGCAGCTCATCCGCTGGAGGCGTATGCGTCGCAGACGCTGCGTCGCGGCTCGACCGGGGCGGCGGTCAAGGCACTGCAACAGGCACTGGGCAGCACTGCCGACGGCTCGTTCGGCCCGGCGACCGAGACGAAGGTCAAGGAGTACCAGAAGGCCAAGGAGCTCACGGCCGACGGTGTGGTCAACCCCAACGTGTGGAAC
>Ga0209722_1000538_pt1 | contig 40778 bp, 37 predicted proteins | sample BioC12SIPDNA_2_FD_185745 | JGI IMG/M metagenome (GOLD analysis project Ga0209722, IMG submission 185745) | Anaerobic biogas reactor microbial communites from Washington, USA - Biogas_R1_A C12 SIP DNA (SPAdes) (version 2) | ecosystem: Engineered > Bioreactor > Anaerobic > Unclassified | place... | reverse complement strand
ACTTCACTGGCGGTGAACTCCTGTTTTCCATTGTTCCCATTGGGGACACTTTTTCTTACACTGGAAAGCATCGAGTTTCACCGCCTTTTGTCAAGATCACATCAATGGATTTGTGCAACTGACGGGTAGATTCCAGCCTCGGTTTGATTCTTCGGAGAAGCACAGGCTGCCCACCCAGTTTGAGTAGCAACCACACCGCACGCCGATCCCCGTTCATGAAGACAAGCCTTGTTCCGGGAGTGACCGGAGAATATCGACACCGCGTCGTTACCGAGAACCTCGTCAGCTTCCGCAAGCCCGGAGCGCCCGCCGTTGCCTCCACTCCCTGGGTTCTCTACGCCATGGAGACGGCTGCCTACGAAGCCATCCGGCCCCATCTCGACCCGACGGAAGCCTCCGTCGGCGTGGGATTCCAGTTCGAGCATCTTGCCGCCACACCGCCGGGCGATACGCTCGTCGCAACGGCCACGGTGACTGCCGTGGAAGGCAACAAGGTCATGCTCGATTTCGAGGCCCGCGACAGTCACGATCTGGTCGCGAAGGGCACGCACGTTCGCGCCGTGATCGATCGAGCTCGGTTTCAGAAGCGGCTCGACCGCAAACGACGTGGGAGCTGACAGGCACGCGGGCCTCAACGAACGACCAGCGTGGCGACCAGTTGCTCCTCCGGGAGCGTCTCCGGGATCACCGCCGTCACATAGTCGGCGATCGATTGATTGTAGGCTCCCAGCACCTTGAGAAACTCCAGGCTTTCCCGCGTTTGTGCGTCGACCGCTGCCAACACGTGGTCGAACGGGAGGGATTGAGTCCAATAGGTGTTGACGACCTCCACCCGTCTCGAATCCGCCTCGACGACCGCCGCGGCCTGCTCGCTCAAACTGCGATGGAGGGCCGGGATGATCGTTGCCAGACGTTTCACCCCCCACGACTCGACCATCTGGGACGGCTGCGCTTCGAGATTCAAACGGTAGTCGCCCGCGTGCGGCAACGTCTTCGGCATGAGCCACGGGCCTTCAAGCGATCGCCCGCAGCGGCTCGTCAGTTCATACTGCGCGGCGATCAGCCGGGTCTCGGCTTCGAGCAGATCGGCCTCGGCGCTGAACCGTGCCGCCGTCAACCTGGCCCGCGCCTCATCGGTTCCCGCCGAGCCGAGCGTGACCGGCTTGATCAGGCTGGCGAGCAGTTCCACGTGCTCTCGATACACTTCGTACTCGGCAAGGCTCTGAGAGGCTTCCCAGTAGGCCTCGATGACTGCCCGACGCCGGCCGCCCGCAACGCCTTCCAGGCAGGCCTCCAGGTCGACGGCTTCCGTCTCCGGTCGTCCGGCTTCGGGATCGCCCAGGAGCGACGCCGTCAGACGCTTGGCTTGGATTCCCGCGGGAAGTCCGACCAGATCGCCGTGCTGTCTCACCAGAGCAATCGATGACGACGAATCGGGTTGGCGGAAGACCGTCTGCACCCTCGACGCCGAGCCGGTCTCCTCGACGGGCACCATCGGTCGCGTTTGAATCGCCAGATCTCGCGTCGGGGGCAGCGCCACGCCGGGCTCCGCCGCCCCTGGTTCCAGCGAGCTCTTGGCAGAGTCGATCTCTGCGGGAGTACCTTCGCTCGCTGCCACGGTTGGCGCTTCCGGACTCTCTTGAGCCTCGGGGGACACCGCCTCGTCCGGCTCTTCGACCGCTGCAATCGGCTTCTCGGGCGGCAACCCGTCCTGCGCTTTCGGCACCTGTGGAATATCCTGGCCGCCGGCGCCCGTCGCCGCATCTGCCGCCGGGTCCGGCGAGGGAACCTCGGCAAGGGCCGGTTTCACCGCCGAATCGTCTGCCGCGGTGCCGTCGGCCCGGGCCGGTTCCTCCGCCGAGGTCGGTTCCACAGCCAGATCGGTTTCTGCAACCGGTGCCATGGGGACCGGCGGCACACCCTGCGAGACGTCGCTCTCCGTTACTTGATCCCGGGGAGGTGCCAACGTCGGCACCCCCGACTTGGACTCCTCGCCCGGCCCGACCCGATCGCTGCCCGGTTCCGCCTGACTCAGCTTGATCAAGATCGAGACCAGATCGCGTCCCGTCGTCTCCGGACCGGCAATCGTCAGCGCATAGTCTGCAATTCCGTGATTGTACTGGGCGATGGCTGTGATCCAGGCCCGCCGCTGGGTCGTGATCTCGTGCAAAGTCGCGAGCAGATCGGCGGCATCGACCTGCTGCCCGACCTGATAGGATCGGGCAACCGCCTGATACGCGTCCTGGGCCGCCTGCACCGCTTCCCAACGGGCGTCGATCACCCGCTGCTGCAGTGGGAGCGTCCGATGCAGAAGCCGAGTTCGTCCGGGGGGCGTGCGCCCCGCGAAGATTTGGTCGAAGTTGGTGTTGTAACTGCGGGTATGGGGGTGATCGCTTGGTAGGGGCAGTTCGCCGGAGCCGGAAGAGTCAAACCCCGCAGCCTCGGCCAGATCGTATTGAGCCTGAAGCAGCGCCAACTCAGCGGCCGTCGATTCGCGATCGGCCATCTGCTGCGCCGACCTCAACAAACCGGCTTCGACGGCTCCAGTTCCAATCGACTGGATCAGCCGCGACTCCTCCCAGCAAAACCGGTACTCGCCCAGTCGTGCCGCCAACTGCCAATAGGCATGAGCGATCGTCACGCGTTTGGAACGATCCGTGACCTGCCCTAGAACATCCAGAAGGGCAACGTCACGCCCCGCAACCACCGTGCTCGACGGAAGCGTCATCGCCTGCCGGAGCGCTTCGTCAACCGTCAGCTTGGGAACTGTCGGAAGCTGTGTGGCGATTCGGCTGGAAACTGCGGGGTCACCCCAGCCCGTGCCGTACGACCCTGTTCCGGGGCTCATTGGCTGTTGCGCCGGATAGGGCGTTTGGAGACCAGGGGCAACTTCTTCCTGAGCAGCCGCCTTGTCGTCCCGGTTCTTCTGAAGGAACAACAGCCTTTCCAGCGTCGGAGATGAACCCGGTGGAATGACAGACTGTGCCTCTGGTGCCGGGTTGATGATCCCTTGAGACAGCCCGCCCGTCGCCGAACCCACAGGCGGAGCCGCGGCCCGCGGGTCACCCGCTTGCCAATCGGGCAAGGGGGCTTGCCCGCTTCCCACATCGCCCCGCTGCATTCCCCCGGCTCCGCCGCCAGGCATCGGAATGCCGCCGACAGTCCCGTAGCCGCCGACACCGGGCGGAGCCGGTTCGGAATAGCGAGGCACGGTTGGCTGGCCGGGCGAGTTGGGGGGAATCTGAGCGAGAACCGTTGCAGCCAAGATGAGAGCAGCCCAGCACATATCTCATTCCTCACGGAGACGCCAGAGTATGGGGTCGCAGTCCCGATGGGCGTCAATGACGCGGGCCGGTCGCATACCCCTCCCAATGTACCGGTAGCCTCTCATGTTCTTCCCTGTTCGTCAATCCTCCCAGACGGTCGAGTTCGTCCCGCAGTTGCATCCCGTCCTGCAGAACTGAAAGCGATCCGTTCCTGAACGAAGCCAGGCAAGATTCTCCCTCGGCCAGCGAATAGACCTGCGCCCAGGACGCCGGCCGAACGATGGGGTATACTCTTGGGGCAACCGAACGCGACCACCCACCAGCGATTCTCTGTGATGCAGCAGCCGAGAGTACACGCACGGAGCAGTTGCTTTCGCCGGGCAACGGTGTTGACCGCGTGCCTCGCCGTGGTCGCACTTCTTGCTGCGGCCTATTGGGCAAGCAGCCTGCGTCTTCCCGATCCGGCCGCCGCCGACCGTGACGGACTCCTCCGCTGGCTGGCCCTTCGCGATCTGCGCACCGAAACGCCCGCGATTCGATTGACCCTGCTTCAGCGCCTTCAGGAAGAGTTCCGAGGCCAGTTCGATCCGGTTGCAGTTCGCACGCAACTCGACGCGAAATACGGCCGCCGGGTGTGGGACAATGCGCTTGTGCTCGTTGAGACTTGGTACGCGAAGAAACTCGACGACTATCTTTCCGCTCCGATATCGCAGCGTACGGTCTTGCTCGATGAGACGATCGCCGAGTTCCAGCAATGGAGGGATCTTGCCGCCCTCGAGCCGGGACGCGATTCTGCACCGCCAGGCGACTCCGCGCTGCTCGAACTCTTCACACGGCAAATCGCCGGCTGGAAAGACAACGCCACTCCCGAACGCCGCCGAGAAATAACGGAATTCGACACGGCTCTCCGCACGCGTTGGATTCTGCACACCTTGGGCCTGGCTCCCGGTGGAGGAGCATGATTCGCAGGCTACCGCGGCTTGTTGGGCTTGAACGACTCGCCTGCCGGACTGACCTCGTCCAGTTCATCTCGATCGTCCGGATGCCACAGCGGAAGACCGCAGCGGACCCGGTCCGCCAAAACAGACAGCTTTGCCTTGGTACCCGGCATCGCATCCGTTCGCTCGTACTCGGCAGCAGACATCTCCTTGGGCTCAAAATCCCACAACCCTATTTTGATTGCGTCCAACACGGATTTCGGCACAACAACACTCCTTCCCGATTGAGCACACCACCCTTCCAGCGGAATCGCTGCCGGGCACAGGCAGAAACCAACGCGCAGGACCCTATCCGAATCCCGCCGCACCTCTCATGACTTTTTCGATGAGTTGAATGACAAGGTCTGATGGCACATCCATTCCGCCCGAGAGGTGGTTTGAGGAGGCCTGTTGTGCTTAGTATTCGGATCTTGACCGAGAATGTCAAGCAAAACGACCAACTTCTGTCAGTCGTCCAAAACCGAAGGAGCGGCTGGCGGCAAAACGCATTGGGAATAACGCAAATACTCCAATCGACCGGCATTTCCAGGAATTCCTGGTTTATCTGTTCTCTAAGCGCGGGCTGGTTCAGCGACTGCTGAAACGGGAAGTGGAGCACCTCGTGGCAACCATTCCGGTCATCGATCTGACCGGTGATCGGCCCATCGTGCCCCCCGCTGTCGAGGAGTTTTCGTTCGGTTGACGGCCCGTTTTCCAGGAGCTATATTTGCGCGTTTATGTCGTTGGCGGTCGCGGTGATTGTAGAGAATTGCTCTGCAATTTCGCGGCAGTTTCGCCCTTGTCGGGCATCGGTTTCTGCGCGAAGAGCCACGAGTTATCAGTGTCGCCGGAGGTTTTCGGCGGTATCGTTTCGGACGGGATCGGCAAATGACACACAAGCTGGAATCTTTCATTCAAACGCTCAAAACCGACGGAGTTGAGGCCGGACGCGAGGCCGCCGATCAGATCCGTCGCGAAGCGGAGCGAGAGGCCGAACAGACGGTCCGCGATGCCGAAGCCAAGGCGAAAGAAATCGTCAAGAAGGCCGAGGAAGAGCGCGAGCGAATCGTTGCCAGGACGCAAACCGACCTGGAACTGGCCGCACGCGACACTGTCGCCCGCCTTCGTGAGGCCTTGGGCCGCGCGGTCAACAAGGTTCTCGCCGAGGCGACGGAGCAGAAGCTCGGCGATTCCGATTATCTTGCCGAGCTGATCCGCGAAGTCGTCGGGCAGTACGCAAAGGCCGACGCTCTAGGCGAAGGTACGTTCACGCTCAACGTCTCCGAGGCGATGCGGCAGCGATTGACCCATTGGGTCATCGCCACGTTTCACAAGCCCCCCAAGGAGTTGTCGCTCGACCTGCACGGCAGTTTGACAGGAGCGGGTTTCGAGTACCGCGTTGAAGGCGGCACCGTCGAGATCACTCCCGAATCGGTGGTCCAGGTCCTCTCGGACATCGTTGCCCCCGAGATACGCAAGCTGATCGCTTCTGCGGTCGACGCCCATTGACCGTAACGACGGATACCCGCACCCGAGCCACCGCCGCTGCCATGCGAATCGAACGCTACTACTATCTCACCGCACTTCCCGCCCTCGGCGAGCTCGGCAGCGAGCCGCCGATCGGTTATGCGGAGTTGCTCGAGCAGGTCGGCGCCGACAGTCCCTGGGGAGCGCTCGCCGGGACCCTATTCCTGTCCGACGACCTGCTGCTGCGAGAGGCTTTTCTGGCGGGTGAGGTCGACGAGGTCGATCCGGCGGTTCTCACGGTCCAGCAAGTCCGCAACGCCGCCCCGCTGCCGAGCTTTCTCGTTGCATCCGAGACGGCAGAGACCGCCGCAACCGTTGAAGCCGATTCACTCTGGGAAGCGTACTATCGCCACGCGGCCTCGGTGGCGCGGCGATTCCGGAACACGTTTCTGCTCGCCTGGGTGGCCTTCGAGGTCGGCCTGCGCAACGCCCTGGCAGCAGCTCGGGCCAAGCGTCTGGGCCTGGAAGAGGCCGGATATGTGGTGGCCGGCGACCTGGCCGGCGAGTCTCCCGAGGATTTCTCTGCAACCGTGAGCGAATGGACGTCGGCGGCGACCCCGCTGGACGGGCTTCGCGTCGTCTTGCGAGCGCGCTGGGCCTGGATCGCCCGGCACGACGCCTGGTTCTCGTTTTCCGAGGACGAGTTGCTCGCATACGCCGCTCGGTTGATGCTGCTCGATCAGTGGCGCCGCACGACCCGCGACGCCAAGGCCGCCGCTGGCGAAGCGGCCCAACTTTGACCACCCCAGCGGAATAAGAAAAGGGCGAAAGTGTGAACGCGAGAATCGTTGCCGTCTACGGAAACCTGGTCGTCGCCGAAACAGACGGCCGAGTGGTGCAGAACTCGGTGGCCCATTGCGTGCATTCCAACGGCACGCGACTGCTCAGCGAAGTGATTCGCGTCCGAGGTCAACTGGCGGACCTGCAGGTCTTCGAAGAAACCCGGGGGCTGAAGATCGGCGATCCGGTCGAGTTGCAGGACGAAATGCTCTCGGTCGTGCTGGCGCCGGGCTTGCTCGGCCAGATCTACGACGGTTTGCAGAATCCTCTGCCGGAAGTGGCCAAGGAGGCCGGTTTCTTCCTCAAGCCGGGACTCTACATCCACGGCGTCTCCACCACCCAGTCCTGGGAGTTCGCGCCGAAGGCGGCAGTGGGCGACACCGTTGAGGCGGGCGATACCCTGGGCACCGTGCCCGAGGGAATTTTTACGCACCGGATCATGGTGCCCTTCGGTTGGCAAGGCGCCTTCAAGGTGGAGAAAATCGCCGGAACCGGCAGTTACAAGGTCGCCGACGAAATTGCCGTTCTGGTCGACTCCGACGGCAATCGCCGCACCGCCACGATGCAGCAGAATTGGCCGGTCAAACGCCCGCTCGACGTCTCGCGCCGCCGGTTGCTGCCCGACGAGCCGATGGTTACGCGAGTGCGGATCATCGACTCGATGTTTCCTATCGTCCGCGGCGGCACTTACTGCATTCCCGGACCGTTCGGCGCCGGCAAGACCGTGCTTCAGCAAATCACCGCGAGGAATGCCGACGTCGACATCGTGATCATCGCCGCATGCGGCGAGCGGGCCGGCGAAATCGTGGAGACCCTTCGCGATTTCCCCGAGTTGACCGACCCCCGCACGGGCCGCAGCCTGATGGAACGGACCATCATTATTGCCAACACCTCGGCCATGCCGGTGGCGGCGCGCGAAGCGTCGGTCTACACCGCGGCAACGCTCGGCGAGTATTACCGCCAGATGGGTCTGAACGTGCTCATGCTGGCCGATTCGACTTCCCGTTGGGCCCAGGCCATGCGGGAACTGTCGGGACGCCTGGAGGAAATCCCCGGCGAGGAGGCGTTTCCCGCCTACCTCGAAAGCCGCATCGCCGCCTTCTACGAACGAGCCGGAATCCTCGAACTGCGCGACGGGACTAAAGGTTCGCTCACGATCGGCGGAACCGTCAGCCCCGCCGGCGGCAACTTCGAGGAACCGGTTACCCAAGGCACGCTCAAAGTCGTCGGCGCTTTTCACGGACTGTCCCGAGCGCGCAGCGACGCCCGCCGTTACCCGGCCATCGATCCCCTCGATTCCTGGAGCAAGTACCGCGGCATCATTGAGCCGGCCGATATGGCCAAAATGCGAAAGGTCCTCGTACACGGCAACGAGGTTCAGCAGATGATGACCGTGGTCGGCGAGGAGGGCACTTCGATCGAGGACTTCACGGCCGCCCTCAAGGCCGACTTCTTCGACAACTGCTACTTGCAGCAAAACGCTTTCGACGACGTCGACGGGGCCAGTCCCGCCGAGCGACAGCAGTTCGCCTTCGCCAAGGTGGCGGAGGTCGCCGGCCTGGACTTCGACTTCCAGGACAAGGCCGAGGCCCGCCGCAAGATGGTCGAGGTGACGGATCTGTTCCGCAACTGGAACTACGCTCCCACCGACAGCGACGAATACCGCCGCCTGCTTTCCGAAATCGACAAGTTCATCGCCACGAAAGGGCGGGATTCATGAGAAAATACTTCGACTCCATCCGGCGCATCGCCGGCAACGTGGTGACTGTCAATGCGTCCGACGTGGGCTACGACGAGTTGGCCGTGATCGATTCGGCCCACGGCGATTCGTTCGCCCAGGTGATTCGCTTGGAGGGGCAGCAGGTCAGCCTGCAAGTTTTCGCCGGTTCCCAGGGTGTATCGAACAACGACCGAGTGCGGTTCCTGCACCGGCCGATGCAGGCGCCGTTCTCGGAAGACCTGCTCGGTCGCGTGCTCGACGGCTCGGGACGTCCCCGCGACGGACGCGGCGAGGTGACCGGCGAGATGATCGATCTGGGCAGCCCTCCGGTGAATCCCGTGAAGCGCCACATGCCCGACAAAATGGTCCACACCGGCATCCCCATGATCGACGTGTTCAACTCGCTCGTGGAATCCCAGAAGATCCCGATCTTCTCGGTGGCCGGCGAACCCTACAACGAACTCTTGGCCCGTATCGGACTCCAGGCGAACGCCGATATCATCATCCTCGGCGGCATGGGCCTGCGGCACGACGACTACCTTAAATTTCGCCAGACCTTCGAAGACGGCGGAGTGCTCGGACGCGCCATCCTTTTCATCCACACCGCCGCCGATCCGGTCGTCGAATGCCTGCTGGTTCCCGACCTGTGCCTGGCGGTCGGCGAGCAGTTCGCCCTCCAGGGCAAACGAGTCCTGGTCCTGCTCAGCGACATGACCGCGTTTTCCGACTCGCTCAAGGAAATCTCGATCGTCATGGAGCAGATTCCCTCCAATCGCGGCTACCCGGGCGACCTTTACACCCAATTGGCCAAGCGCTACGAGAAGGCCGTCGACTTCGAAGGGGCCGGCTCCATGACCGTACTGGCCTGCGTCACCATGCCGGGCGACGACGTGACCCATCCGGTTCCCGACAACACCGGCTACATCACCGAAGGCCAGTTCTACCTCCGCAACGGGCGGATCGAACCCTTCGGGTCGCTTTCCCGGCTCAAACAGCAGGTCAACGGCAAGACCCGCGGCGACCACCGGGCCATCATGGACGCCTGCATCCAGTTGTACGCCCTCTGCCGCGAAAGCCGCGAGAAACGCGACATGGGCTTTGAAATGTCGGCCTGGGACCGCAAGTTGCTCAAGTACGGCAACCTGTTCGAACAACGAATCATGGACCTCTCGGTCAACATTCCCCTGTTCGACGCCCTCGATCGCTGCTGGAGCATTCTTGCCGAGTGCTTCGAACCGGCCGAAACCGGCATTCGCCGCTCGATCGTTGAGGAGCACTGGCCGGCGTCCGGTAACGGGGCCGAAACCGAGCCAGCGCAGGAAGAGGAACCGGCTGTAGCCGGCTCTTGAGTCGATTCATCCCGAACGTCAGATAAGCAAGAGTGTGAAGATCCGTGGCGAAGAAGGTCAAGCTAACACGGCCCGAGCTGAAGCGTTACCGGGACGCCCTTGCGCGCTATCGGCGCTATCTGCCCATGCTCAAGCTCAAGCAGCAGCAGCTTCAAGCCACGCTTCGCGACGTGGCTCGGCAGCGGCGCGAGGCCGAGCAGGCCCACGACGAAATCGACGCCGTCATTCGGCGCTATCAGAACGTCCTGGCGGACCGGGCAGGCATTCCCTTGCAGCAGTGGGCGAAACCGGGTGAAGTGCGCGTTTCCAAGAAAAACATCGCCGGAGTGGAAATCCCCGTGCTTGAGGACGTCGATTTCCCGCAGGTTCGCTACAGCCTTTTCGGTACCCCGCCGTGGGTCGATCAGGCCCTCGACGACTTCCGCCAGCGGAGCCGCCGGCAGGCGGCCGTCGACGTGCTCAAGGAGGAGGAGTCGCTGCTACAGAGCGAACTGGTGCGGATCATTCAGCGAGTGAACCTGTTCGAGAAGATCATGATCCCCCAGGCCCGCGAGGCCATCCGCAGAATCCGCATCAAGCTCGGCGACGAGATGACGGCCGCCGTGGGGCGAGCCAAGCTCGCCAAGAACAAGCTTTCTGAAACGCTCGATACGGAACCGGGAGACGCCGCGCCGGCTGCCCGCCAGGAGGAGGGCCAGTCATGATCGTTCCGATGCAAAAACTCCATATCGTCGCCCGCAACCGCGATCGCGATCGCCTTTTGGAGTCGCTGCGGGAATTGGGCCTCCTGCACCTGACGCCGGTCGATCCGAACCGGGCGGTTCCCGACGAGGAAACGACCCGGCGGCTGCAAGCCGTCGAGCGCGCCGCACAGGTGCTCACCGGCGTCGCCCCCAAAGGAACGCCGCCCCAATTGACCGCCGACGAAGCGGCGCACGAAGTGCTGGAGATTCAGCGCCGCGCCGCCGAAGGCCGCAACCGCCTGGCAGCGCTCTTCCATCAACTGGAAGAGATCGCCGTTTGGGGCAACGTCGCCCTCGACGATTTCGAACAGCTTCGCCGGGCCGGCGTCGAGGTGCGGTTCTACGCCGTGCCGGCGCGGCAGGTCGAGTCGATCCAGGCCGAGTGCGTCGAGGTGGTGGCCGACCTGCCCGGCCGCGACGTGTTCGTGGCCGTCGCCGGCCGTTCCGACGACTTCAAACTGCCGGAAGAAGCTTCCGAGGTGCCGTTGCCGCCTCGCGACGCGCCTTCGATTCGCGCCGAGGCCGCCCAAATCGACGCCGGATTGCACCGCGACGTGGAACGACTGCATGAATTGGCGGGGCTGGCGCCGCAAATCCGCACAGAACTCGTCCGGCTTCAGGAACAGTCCGACTACGCCGTCGCGCAGCGAGGCGCTCTGGCCGACGAGCACTTGTTTGCCTTGCAGGGCTGGCTTCCGCAGGAGGCGGGTGCGACGCTCGGCGAACAACTGGCCTCCCGAGGCATTGCCGCCGGCATCGAAGTGCTTTCGCCGGATGCGGAGGAGCAGCCGCCGACGCTGGTCCGGCCGCCGGCCTGGGCCAGGCCGATCGAGGGCCTGTTCAAGATGCTGGGCACCGTGCCCGGCTACCGCGAGTTCGACGTCTCGATCCCCTTTCTCATCGCCCTGCCGATCTTCACGGCCATCCTCATCAGCGACGCCGGTTACGGCGCCCTGTTGCTCGTGGCACTGGCTGCCGGATATCCTTGGGTCTCGAAAAGTCTCGGGGCGCCGTTCACGCAACTCCTCATGGTGGTCGGTGCGGTATCGATCGTCTGGGGAGTCTTGGTCAGCGCGTTCTTCGGCTTCACCCTTTACCCGCCGCTCATTACCGTTGATCTGAGCGCAGCGTCGCGGGATTTCATGATGCGGCTCAGCTTCACGATCGGGGCCGTTCATCTGAGCGTGGCCCAGATCTGGCAAGCTGTCCGGATCTTCCCCGATCTCCGCTTCCTGAACAAGATCGGCTGGACCCTGTTCATCTGGGGAATGTACGGAGTCGTGGGAATGTTCGTCCTCAAGGGACCGATGGACTGGACGACGCCCTGGCCCTACGCATTGATCCTGGGGGCGACGTTGGCCATCCTGTTTGCCGCTCCCAGCCGCAACCTCCTCAAGATGATCGGCATGGGGGTGGCCCAGTTCCCCCTCTCCATGCTCTCGGCTTTTTCGGACGTCATCAGCTATGTGCGCCTCATGGCCGTCGGATTGGCCAGCGGCGTGCTCGCTGTCAGCTTCAACGATATGGCATTGACCGTGGACTCCTGGCTCTTGGCGGCCGTGATTCTGGTGTTCGGCCACAGTCTCAACATGGGCTTGGCAATGATCGCCATGTTTGCCCACGGCGTCCGCCTCAACATGCTCGAGTTTTCCAACAATCTCGGGATGCAGTGGTCCGGATACCCGTATCGCCCCTTCACCCAACGCATGATTCAGGAGCAAACTCAATGATTCAGGATTTATCGGTTCTCGACGTGTCCGCCCTGCCCGTCCTCTTCGCCGCCACCGAGACCTTCTGGCGGTTTCTCGGCGAAATGGGCGACGTGCTCGCCCTCGGATTGGCCGCTCTCGGAAGCTCCATCGGCATCGGCATCGCCGGTCAGGCTGCTGCCGGGGCCTGGGGCAAGGAAGGCCGTGCCGGCCGCAGCCTCAGCTTCACCTACATCATCCTCGTCGGCATGCCCATCAGCCAGACGCTGTACGCCATGATCGTGATGAACAACATGCGATCCGTGTTCAACAGTGCCGAGGTCGCCGTCAACGACGCCGGTTTGCTGCTGGGTATCGGCCTGGCCACCGGCCTGGCCGAAATGCTCTCGGCCTGGATGCAGGGCCTGATCGGCGCCGCCGGCATCCGCGCCCTGAGCGACAGCGAAGGCAAGGGCCTGGCGTTCATCATCATCGCCATGGGTATCGTCGAAACGGTCGGTATCTTCGCCATGGTCTTCCTCCTTGGCATGATCCCCTCCGTCGCGTAGCCTCCCCGCGACGACGGCCGAAACTGCCCGAGCGGCCACCAAGTCTAGCTCCACCGACGGCGGCCTCCCCGACGAGCCGCCGTCGGTCGCTTTCTTGAGGCTCGCCGGTCGCAAACGGCCTGTTCAGCCGCTGCACAAACCGTTAGGATTGGAGCGCTCCCGGGCGGACGCGAACAGCCGCCCTGCCGATTCGACAAGGGTTCCCGCATTGTCTCACCTGGCGATCACCACGCAAAGCGATCTCATCGACTACTGCAACCGGCTGGCTCAAGCCGAATGGATCGCCATGGACACGGAGTTCGTCTCGGAGGACAGCTATCGGCCCGAACTCTGCCTCATCCAGGTGGCCAGCCCCGAGGGGATGGGGCTGATCGACGCCGTCGCGATCGGCGATCCCACGCCTTTCTGGAAGATGCTGGTCGAAGGGGAACACGAAACGATCGTCCACGCCGGACGCGGGGACCTGGAGTTCTGTCTTCGAGCTGTGGAGCAACGTCCCAAGCGGCTCTTCGACACCCAGGTGGCTGCCGGACTGGTCGGCATCGAGTACCCGATCGGGCTCCGCAACCTGATTCTCAAGGTCGTCGGCGATCGTTCCAAGAAGCACGAGACCCGGACCGACTGGCGGCGGCGGCCGCTGAGCGCACGCCAGATCGAATATGCCATGGACGACGTTCGCTACCTTCGCGAGATCGCCGACTACCTCCATGCCCGGCTCGACCAGCTCGGCCGCACCGCCTGGCTCCGCGAGGAGATGGAACGCTGGCAGGACGAAATCGAGCGGTCGATCCTGCAGGATCGCTGGCGCCGTCTTTCCGGCAGCTCGGGCATGGATCGCAAGAGCCTGGCCCTGGCCAGGGAACTGTGGCGCTGGCGGGAAGCGGAAGCGGAGCGGCGCAACACGCCTGCCCGACGGGTGCTGCGCGACGATCTGCTCGTCGAACTGGCCAAACGGCAGACGTCGGACCCCAAACGCATCCGGGCCGTGCGCGGGTTCGAACGCCGCAACCTAGTCCGGGCAGTCCCTGAAATCGCCGAGTGCATCGCCCGAGCCCTGGAACTGCCCGAAGACGAGTGGCCCAACAAAGAACCGTTCGAATCCAAACCGCAACTCTCCGTTCTCGGCCAGTTCCTGTTCTCCGCCCTGGGCAGTATCGCCCGCGAGGCCCATCTGGCCCCTTCGCTCGTGGGCGGTCCCAACGACGTTCGCGATCTGATCAACTATCGCACAGGCAACGGCCGCCACGGCGTCCCGCCCGCCCTGTCGATCGGCTGGCGTGCCGAACTCGTGGGCAACCTCTTCGACGATCTCCTCGCCGGCAAGATCGCCGTCCGAGTCGACGACGCCACCTCCGATCACCCCCTGGCGTTCGACCATGTGGACGGAACGGAAGACTAGTTGGCATCGCCCGTTCGCTGTCGAATTAACGGCCCCCGAGCGGTAGCGAAGGCGACTGTCCAGACCGTCCGACCGAATCCTCTTCTACACCTCGAACGTGCTCCATCATTACCGCATCGGGCAGCACGTGGCTGCTGCCTTGGCCCTGTTCGCGGCCGTCGCCCTGCTCTTCTGGTATATCCTGCAACTGTTCATGTCCAGGGACTGATCCGGCAGCAGGATTTCCCTTCGGTCTCCAAGCCGATTACAATGGTGCCCGGGTTTGATTTTCCAGGGCATCACTCGGATTGCGTCATAAGGGAGATCGACGATGAATCAGCCAGCACGAACGGATCGACGACAATTTCTCAAAACAGCGGGAGCCGGAGCAGCCGTCTGGATGGCTGCCCCTCTGACCCAGCCGGTCAGGGCCGCCGCAGAAGAGAGTTCCTACACCGTCGGCATCTATACCCGCCCTTGGGACCAGTTCGACTATCGCGTCGCCCTCGACGACATCGCCGAAGCCGGCTTCAAACACGCCGGCCTGATGACCACCAGCACCGAGGGACGCCGGCTGGTCATCCAGCAGGATACTCCCGTCGAAGAGGCGGCCCGGATCGGGGAGGAGGTGAAGAGCCGCGGGATGTCGATTCCCTCCGTCTACGGCGGCGGCATCCCCGTCGAGAAGTCGCTTGAGGAGGGAATCGCCGGCATGCGACGGCTGATCGACGCCTGTGCGGCCGCCGGAGCTAAATCGTTGCTGATGGGCGGCATCGGCAGGGAGAACCTCGTCGAGACGTACTACAAGGCCATTGCCGAGTGCTGCGACTACGCCGCCGAGAAGAACCTGCCCATTACGGTCAAGCCGCACGGCGGGCTGAACTCGACCGGTCCCGAGTGCCGCAAGTGGATCGAGAAGGTGGGGCACAAGAACTTCGACCTGTGGTACGACCCGGGCAACATCTTCTTCTACTCCAACGGCGAGCTCGACCCGGTCGACGATGCCGCCACCGTGGACGGGCTCGTTCGCACCGGCATGTGCGTCAAGGATTTCGACATGGTCGAGAAGGACGGCAAGCCGACCCGCGAGGTGTCGCTCACGCCCGGCACGGGCCGCGTCGATTTTCCCAAGGTTCTGGCCCAACTACGCCGCGGCGGCTTCACCAGCGGTCACCTGGTCGTCGAGTGCATCACCCGCGTCGATCCCCAGGACCGCAAGGCCCTGTTGGAAGAAGCCAAGAAGGCCCGGCAGTTCGTGGAAGGGCTGGTTACGTCTTAGCGACGGTTCGCTTGTCTCAGAACAGGAACTCCTGGAGATCGCGGCCGAGTTCCGTGTTGGAGAAGACTTGCCTGGCGACGTCCAGTCCGATCGGATCGGCCTCGGCAACGACCGGATCGACGTGGACGATCACGAGCCGCCCAACTTTGGCAGTTCGCGCGACTTGGGCCACGGGAGTCGTGCAACTGTGGCCGGTCTTGGCGGCCCAGTCCTCGTGACCGTCGGGAAAGTAGCATTCGTGCACGAGTAGATCCACGCCGCGGATCTGCTCGACGTAATCGGCCTCGGGATCCGCAGTCGTGTCAGTCACGTAGGCCATGGACCGATCGGGCCAATCCACTCGATACCCCACTGCGCCCCCCACATGCCGGAGCGGAAAGTGGCTCACCCGCCCCCCGTCCATTACCTCGACCGATTCGCCCGCTTCGAGCTTGCAGAACTCCATCGGCGGCCGAACCGGGAAGATGTGTTCGGAGAACAGGTGTTCGTCGATGGCCGCCAGTTTGTCCGCCTCGCCAAACACGCGAATCCGCTCGAGCGGATACTGCCGGACCACGCTGAACAGGTAGGTCAGTCCAATGATATGATCGAGATGAGCGTGAGTGAGGAAGAGGTCGAGAGTCGGCGTGGCAAGAAAACGGGCCGCCCGAAACATGGCCGTGCCGGCATCGAACATGACGCCGCACTCGGGCAAGAGCATGCACGGAGTGTGTCGCTGTTCGTTCGGATGGTAGCCGGTTGTGCCCAGGAGCACCAGTTTCATTATTCCGTTCTCCGGGAGCTTTGAGCTGTCTCAGAACTCATCGCTGCCGACCATCTTCTGCTCTGCCTTGTCGGCTTGCCAGGCAATTGCGGCCAGGGTCCGGCTCACTTCGAGCGTATCCAGGGTCTCGGCCAATTGGTTCGCCTGCAGCACGACCATTTCCGCTCCTGTCACGCTGCGGACGGCGAAGGCGCCGTGAAGGATGCTGGTGTTGTAGCGAAGCAAGGCCAAGGCGTTCTGGGGAGAGACCGGCCCGCAGACGGACCAGTAGTTGACCATTTCGTGCCCCTGGTCGTCCTTGGCGCCGAATTCGACGTGTACCACCTGTTTGCGGAGCGATCCGACAGGAACGGTAATCAGCCACGAATTGCCGGCTTCTTCGACCGCAAAGCTGTTGGCCTCGGCTGCCGCGCGGACGAGTTGTTTGGGATCGGCCGCGACGGGCGCCAGATCTCCGAAGTCCATTCCGCCTCCCGCAACAGCCCCGGCCGCCCCCGCGGCGGCGCCGGCGATGATCGGGGTCCCGGCCGCTCCAGGCGGCGGTGGGGGGCTGCCGGGCGCCGCACCGGCCTGCATCGCCTGCTGGATCATTCCCGGCATCATCATGCCGAAACCGGCTCCCATCCCCATCCCCATGGCGCCGCCCGCTCCGCCCCCCTGTTCGGCCATTTTCTGCATGCTGTTGGCCGCCTGGAACTTCATGAACGCGTTCAGATCGCCGATCGCGCCCATCGAGCTTCGGGCGTCGATCGCCTTCTGGACCTCTTCCGGCGGCGTGACGGCGTTGATGAAGAAATCGGCCAACTCCAATCCGTACTTGGCAAACTCCTCGGCCACTTTCGCCCGCGTGCCGGAGCCGACCTCGTCGTACCGGCTGGGAAGATCGAGAAGTCCGACGTTGAGCGTGCCCAACAGATCGGTCAGCCGAGCGACAATCAAGTCTCGCAAGAACGACGTGACCTCGTCGGTCGTGTACTTCCCCTGGCTCCCCACCAGCGTGTTGAGCAGAACCTCGGAATCGGCCACGCGGAAGGAGTACTTGCCGAAACTGCGCAGACGGACCATGCCGAAGTCGGCGTCGCGGAAGGTGATCGGCTGGCGCGTTCCCCACTTCTGGTCGAGGAACGTCTGCTTGCCGATGTAGTAGACCTGGCACTGGAAAGGAGACTTCTCCCAGGGAATCGTGAGAATCCGCGTGATGATCGGCACGTTCTGGGTGGTCAGCGTGTAGCGGCCGGGGGCGAACTTGTCCATCGCTTTCCCGTCGCGAAAGAAGACCGCCTCCTGATTCTCGTGGACGATCAACTGGGCCCCCAGCTTGATGTCGGCCGAGCCCTCCGGCGGAACACGATGGACCAGCGAACGATTCGTTTCATCGAAGTATTGGATGACCTCCAACCGGATGCCCATTTACGTATCTCCTTTGACCAGATGTCAGCTCATTCGTCTGTAAACGCTCTCACTCCAACCCGGCAAGCAGGTCCGCCCGCTGGTCCCACTTCTCGTTCAGATCATCCAGGCCGGCGTGCAGCTCGGCGAGTTTGCCGGCCGGATCGTCACTCTGAGGCAATTGCTCGATCGTGTCGGCGAGGGCGTCGACGTCCTGCATCAACTGCAAGTCGTGTTGATAGACGCGGTCGAGGAGATCCTCCTTGACGCCGACCAGATCGAAGAACCCGCTGTAGCCTCGCATGGCGCCGTCAATCCGGGCGATGATCGTGTCGAGCCGGCCGCGAATCCGATCGACTTCCGGCAGCAGGTCGATCTTGCCGGCGTCGGCCAAGGGACGGGCGAACTGATCGATGGACCGCTTGGCACGCTTGAGCCGATCGCTCAGCCACTGGCGCTGCAAGGCGTCGGCGTCGCGCCGGTACTCCTTCTCCAGGTAGCCGCGAAATCCGGGGATGTAGCGGAGTATGCTCTCGACAAGGTTTCGCTTTTCCGTGTGCTTGATGGGTTCGGGCATGGCTCTGTCCATGGAATTGTGGCCGAGGGTGTCCAGATTCTCGCCCCCCATTGTGGTCGAGTCTCCCCGATCGTGGAAGGACCTTGGTCGGAATCCGCCTTGGCACGGCGATCGGAGGTCTGCTATAGTCCCCCCGCTTCTGTGGCCCGATTGCGCGCCAGGGGTCCGGCCCGTTCGAGGAATGGACGAAAGTCAATGAAGAGTAATAAGTTACGTCGCTCCACTCCGGTTCTTCTGATCCTTGTCTCCGGAATGTTCTTCTGTCTCTATGGCTGCGCGATGCCGAGTTGGGCCCGGTTGACGAACAAGCAGAAGCACACGGTTCCGGGCATCGTGCCGCCTCACGAACGGATTTCTCAGCTTCGCGAGCAGCGGAAACGAGCGTCCGAGATGCCGCCCCAGGCAGCCGACCAACTGGCGGCCGAATTGGCCCCCCTGTGTGCGGAAGAAGACGATCCGATGATCCGTTCGGAGATCGTGTTGACTTTGGGGGCCCTCCGATCGGAACGGGCGAGGCAGTCGCTGCTGGCAGCCGGCCAGGATCCGAGCAGTCAAGTGCGTATCGCCGTCTGCAAGGCATGGACTTCGATCGGGGACGAGACGGCTTCCAGCGAACTGGCTCGCATTCTCTCGAGCGACACGGACAAAGAGGTGCGTCATGCCGCCGCCAAGGGGCTCGGCGAAGCGGGCGGTCCGCATGCGGTGCCCGCCCTCGGCTCCGCCCTCGAAGACCGCGATCCGGCCATGCAGTATCTGGCCATGGAGAGTTTGAAGCAGGTTTCCGGCCAGGACTACGGCCACGACGTCCGGTTGTGGAAGCAGTATGTGCAGGGGCAGACGCCGGTGCGAGAAGAAAAGAGCTTGGCCCAGCAGGTTCGCGACGTTTTCTGAAGTCTTGATTCGGCGTTTGCTCTGGGTTGCGATAGAATGACTTCCGCGACAAGATGCAAACCGCATGAGGGCTGTCGATGAGCCACGATCGTACTCCCTATTTCGAGATCACCTGTCCCGAGTGCCGTTGGTCGGAACTCTGCGGCCCGGAGGGGATGACGCGTCGGATGATCGCCGCTCGGAGGCTCAAACGCACGAGCGACATGAGCCTGGACATGCTTGCGGAACTGTTTCAGGCTTCGGCCGGGGCACTGGTCTGCCCCGAGTGCGGGCATACTGGATTGACGCTCCGGCCTCGTTCCGATCTTGACGACCATTGGCCTGGGGGGCGATCCTGCAACGTCTGCGGCAAGACGATCCCCGCGGAGCGGCTGGAACTCTACCCGGAGGCAACCCTTTGCGCCGTTTGCCAAGGGAAGATCGACCGCGGAGAACGGGTGGGCGACATGGACTACTGCCCGCGGTGCGGCGCGCCGATGCAGCTTCGGCAGTCTCGGGCGGGCGGGATCACTCGCTACGAGATGGCTTGTACCGCCAACCCGCCCTGCCGGCTTCACAAGTGAGGTCGAAGGGCAGGCTATCTCGTGTGGTCTACCCCCTTCGGCTGGTATACGAGGAGGGGCGGCTGATCGTACAATCCAAGGACCGTGCAGGCGTCAGTGAGTGGCTACCGAAGGGGTTGTCGCGATGAACGGTCCCAGCGAGGATACGCTCCATCACCTCAATCGGCTCAAGCACGAGGCGAGCCGGCTCGATCAGCCGCTGCTGGCCGGTGAGTTGCGCGAGATCGTCTTCGAGTACGACGCCTGGCTCAAAGGGGACTGGAATCCCACGGAGAGCGAGCGCCGAGGTTTCTTCGCGGAGCGTTTCGCCATGGCCCGGCACTACGCTCACAGTGCGGGCGACCGCTGTCTGGCGATTGCCCTGTCCGCCGTCGAGGAAGAAGTGCTGCAGTAGGCAGCGATTCCGCATCAGGCGTTGCAGTACTTATCCCAGTAGTCGGGCATGAGTTCCTTGACCTTCTCTTCCAGTTCCTGGTCGCTGATCGAGGTCATGCGTCCTTCTTTTTCGTACTGGTCCATCACCCAGCGGGCGACCTTGTGACACTTGATCTTGCTGATCCGATCGTCGCCCTTAAGTCCGAAGAACTCATTGACCCAGAGGGCCACGCCGTCGGCTCCCGTCTTGTCGGTGAGGGCCACGCGCGGCGGGCGATTCAGGACCTTGGTCGTATCGAAGATGTTGTAGATCCGCTCGTCCTGGCGCAATCCGCCCGCGTGGATTCCGGCGCGCGTGGTGTTGAAATGGCGTCCCACGAAGGGATAGTTCTCCGGAATCGGGAAGCCGATGGACTGCATGTACTCCGCCAGTTCCGTGATGACTTCCGTACGGATTCCGCAAAGATCTCCGCGAAGTGCGATATACTCCATGATGGCGCTTTCGAGCGGAGGGTTGCCGGTCCGCTCGCCGTATCCGAACAGGGTGGCGTTGGCGGCGTCGCAGCCGTAGAGCCAGGCCGTCATGGTGTTTACGTGCACCTTGTGGAAATCGTTGTGCCCATGCCATTCCAGCCGGCTGCTGGGGACTCCGATCTCCTTGTTGAGCAGATAGATCAGTTTGGGGATGCTCCGCGGCAATTCCGTGCCCGGATAGCTCAGTCCGAACCCCATCGTGTCGCACAGGCGGACCTTGGCCGAGAGTTCCTCGGGGACCTGCTCGCTCATGCGCATGAGACGTTCGACGAAGGGGAGCACGAATCCCCTGATGTCGGCCCGGGTGATATCCTCCAGGTGGCATCGGGGACGCACGCCGGCTTCGAATGCGGCGTCGACCACTTCGCAGTACGAGTCCATGCATTCCTTGCGGCTCTTGAACTTCTGTTTCTGGAAGATGTGGTAGTCCGACGAACTGGTGAGCATGCCCGTCTCTTTCAGACCGGCTTCTTTCACCAGGCGGAAGTCGCCCTTCACCGCCCGAATCCACCCCGTGCATTCCGGGAAGGCGTGCCCCAATTCCCGGCAGCGATCGAGGGTGTCGCGATCGTTCTTCGTGTAGAGGAAGAACTCGGTCTGGCGCACCACGCCGTTGGGACCGCTGAGCTTCGACAGCAGATCGTAGATGTGAACCATCTGGTCGACGGTGTACGGCGGCCTTGCCTGCTGCCCGTCGCGGAAGGTCGTGTCCGTCACGAAGAAGTCGCGAGCCAAGAAATCGGCGGCCGAGAACTCAATCGGCTTGCCGTCGATATACTCGACGAGGGGACCGTCGAACTTGATCAACGGCGGCAAGTCGTAATCGAACGTATCCTCGATCAAGTTCGGTTCTGTCGCGTCGACCAGTGGAAATTTCTCGTGATCTGCCATTGCAGCTCCTTTTCTGGAATCATCTCGTAGGGCAAGCGGACGAAAAGAACGAGCGCTCAAGTCTCGGCGCCCTGTTCTTCGCAAACCTTGGTGATGTACGCCACGGCATCGCCGACGTTGGTGACGCTCAAGGCTTCATCTTCGTCCATCTCAATCCCGAACTCTTCCTCGAACATCGCGACCAGTTCCACCGACTGAACGCTTTCCGCACCGAGATCGGTGGTAAAAACATGGTGCAACTCGATTTGGGCCGGATCCAGTTCCAGCACGCGGGCAGTCACCTGAATCACTCGTTCTTCGACACTCGCCATCGATCAGATCTCCTTGCTATTTCTTGACACACGCACATGAACGACCCGGCGATCCTCCGGGGCGCCGTTCGTTGCGGCCCGGCCGAACCGGATTCAATTCCACAAGCCGTCTCCCGGCGCACTGCTGCACCGAGACCTTGCTGGCTTCGCTGCCAAAGGACGCTTGAAGCGCCGCGTTCGGGCTCCAACCTCAGAAATCCGGGGCCGTTGGGTCACGTCCCCGAAAACCGGCCTTTCATTCTGATGTGAGGATGAAGAGCCGTAAGCTGTCTGTGACAGTAGGAAAGGAAAAAGGTGTGAATATGCGGGGCATGTGTGCCAACGGCACACATGCCCCGCGTTCGTTTTCCGGATCGTAGTTTCGTCGCCCGGACACCCTCTGTCAAGCAAGAACTAGTTCCAATGAGGGGGATTGGCGGCTCATTATCTAGATTCACCCGCATCAATCGGCAAACTCAACCTCGGTTCCTCGATTCGATCGTGCCTCCCGAACTCTCTACTCTGCCGGGATTTACGTTCAGCCCCAGTACTCCCATCTTATCGACGAATTCTCCAGTGTCGGGAGATGGCGCAAACCGGTACCGCATCAGGTGTTCTGTCCGCAAGGCCGCAAGGACGCTGCGTAATCGGCATAACCGTCAAGAAACTCAGCCGGATTGCCGATGGTTTACCCAGATTGCCTACTGGCACCATGATGGGGAGCATGCCGGATGAAGATTGCCCTGGCCCTGGAAAGCTTTGACCCCCAGAGCGGCGAGATGGAGGCACTCGCCTTCGAGTTCGCTCGAGGACTTCTTCGGCTCAATCACGAGGTCCATGTCGTCGCCCAGCACTTCTCCAAGGCTGGGTCGGAGATCCCGATCGTTCCCCATCGCATCGGCTCGTCGCGTTCACCGCTCCGGCGGGCTGCCGCGGCAGAGGCCAAGCTCCGCCCCCTCAGGGCCGACGTTGTTCACGACCTGGGGATTACCTGGTATGCCGACGTCTTCAGTTCCCGCGACGGATCAGCCCTCGGCGAGCAGCAACGCCAACTGGCGGACGCCGCCTGGTGGGCCCGGCCTTTCAAACGCATGGTCATCCGACGGAGCCCCCGACGGCGGCAGCAGGCCGAACTGGCAATTCGCCAATTGGACGGGGATGATTCCATCGTTCTTGCGCCTTCCCAGATGGTAGCGCGCGACTATTGTGTCATCCACGATCTGGCGCCGGAGCGAGTTCGCGTCGTTCATCCCGGCGTCGATATCAAGAAATTCTCGCCGCATATCCGCAAGCTCCGCCGGGAAGCCGTGCGGCGGAGATTAGGAATCGATGCCAGGACCCTGCTCCTGCTGGCCCTTGCCGACGACTATCAGCAGGGAACGTGGCACGTCGTGTTTCGTGCGCTGCGACGACTGTCAGGCAAGCGGGTTCCGGCTCACCTGGTCGTTGTCGGCGACAGACGAGTGACACCTCCGCAACGATTGGTCGATCGGTTCGGCCTTGCAGAGAACGTAACCGTTGTGGGCCCGATTGACGATCGACTTCCCTACTACGCTGCCGCGGACGTGTTGCTGGTACCCACGCGCTACGCGCCGTTCAGCCTGTCCCTGCTGGAAGCGGCTGCCTGTGGCCTTCCGAGCATCACAACGCAGGGAAACGGTGCGGCCGAGTTGTTTACGGACGGCAGCGACATTCACCTGTTCGACGGCGGCGCCGCCGATCTGGCGGATCGCGTGGAACGGTTCCGCGATTCCGCCCGAGCCGAACGGATGGGCCTCGCCGCTCGGCGGACGGCCATGAAGCACCCGCTCGACCGCAGCTTCAGCCAAGTCGTCGCGACTTACGAGGAAGTGGCGACCGCCCGGGCACGTGCCGTTCGGAATGACGGGGCCGTTCTCGCGTTGGAACACGCAGCGGGTAGCGACTTCGTTCACCGACGGGCGGCCTGAGAGACAATCCGGCCTATGAGGCCCATGGATGACGGTGAGTCTTGCACGGGCACTCGTGAACACAATCGCCGGCTCTGTCAGCGTCTCTAGATTGCCTCGCCGTTGACTTCACCCGTGCGAATGCGGACGGTTTGGGCCAGGTCGTGGACGAAGATTTTTCCGTCTCCGACTTGCCCGGTTCGTGCGGCCTGGACGATGGTTTCGATGACGCCTTGGGCTGCATCCTCCGCCACGACCACTTCGAGTTTGATCTTGGGCACGAGGTCGACGGTGTATTCGGTGCCGCGGTACATCTCCGTGTGTCCCTTCTGCCGTCCGAATCCTCGCACTTCGGTGACCGTCATGCCCTGGACACCGTGTTCGTTCAGTGCGGATTTCACGTCTTCGAGCTTGAAATGGCGGATGATCGCCTCGATCTTCTTCATGGAACGTCTCCTTGGAGTAGTGTCGGCACGTAGCCGAAGAATGCGAAAGTTTGCTGCTGAACAGCCTAGATGAAGATGTAGCCTTCCTCACCATGCTGGCTGAGGTCGAGTCCCTGGATTTCTTCGTCCTGCGACACTCGGAGTCCCATCGTTGCGTCCAGAATCTTGAGTAGAACAAACGTCACCGCAACGGCAAGGATCCAGGTGATCGCGGTGGCGACGATCTGGTTGACCAGGACGGTGCCTCCTTCGATGAGCCCCACGGGCCCGCCGCTGCGAACGTCGGCGACGTGGCGAGTGGCGAATACTCCGGTCAGGAGGGCGCCCAACGTGCCGCCGACGCCGTGGACGCCGAAGACGTCGAGCGAGTCGTCGTAGCGGAACCTCGATTTAACCGCGGTGCACGCGAAGAAGCAACCGGCTCCGCCGGCAAGGCCGATCGCGACGCCGGAAACCGGCTGCACGAAGCCCGAGCCGGGCGTGATGCAGACCAGGCCTGCCACGAGGCCCGAGCATGCCCCAAGGAGCGAAGGTCTACCTCGCAGCACCCATTCGCACCCGGACCAGGCCAGGCAACCGGCGGCCGCGGCGAAATGGGTCGCCGCAAAGGCACTGGCGGCCCGGCCGTCAGCGGCTAAGGCGCTTCCCGCGTTGAAGCCGAACCAGCCGACCCAAAGCATGGTTGCACCGATCGCCGTGTAGGTCAGATTGTGAGGGGGCATGGGCTCGCTTCCGAACCCCAGGCGGCGACCGATCAGCAACGCGCACACCAGGGCGGAGATTCCTGAACTGATATGCACGACGGTTCCGCCCGCAAAGTCCAGGGCTCCTCCTATGGGAAATGTCTTGTTTCCGTCGCAGAGGATGCCATTGTCCCAAACCCAATGGCACAGGGGGCAGTAGACCAAGGTTCCCCACAGCACCATAAACACCGCCATGGTACTGAACTTCATTCGCTCGGCAAACGCCCCCACAATGAGCGCCGGAGTGATGATGAAAAACATTCCTTGAAACAGCATGTGGGTCAACCGCGGAATGGAACCTTCGAGGGGCGCCGCTCCGTCAACCATCTGCACACCGTTCATCAGCAGAAACTCACCGTTGCCGATCAGCGGACCATCGCCGCCGAACGAGAGACTGTAGCCATAGAGTGCCCAGATGACGGTCATCAGCCCCATCAGGAACACGCATTGCATCATCACGCCCAGCACGTTCTTCTTGCGCACCAATCCCGAATAGAATAGCGCCAGACCCGGGGCGGTCATCATCAATACCAGAGCGGAACTGGCCAGCATCCAGGCGTGATCACCTCGGTCCATCCGGCCCTCTGCGGCTTCGCTCACTCCGCTCACCACGGTATCTTCCGCAGAATGCGCATGACCCGGCACGGCAAGCGAGGCCGCTGCCACCATAACAACGCCAAGTGCGGTGGAAAACCGGCACCTCCACATTCCCTTCGTGTCTTGTTTCATGCTCCACACCTTTTGCAGACGTTTTCAGGCGCCTATCGCGCTGACAGGGGTCACGAAGTCAACAGCCCGCAGAAGCTGTTGCCAAGCCAAATTGCACTGTCGACTCCGTTTGCAACTGATGTGCCAAACGTGTTCTGAGCCCCGCGCCCAAGCGTTAAGTAACTGTGAAGAAACAGCTTGTGCGAATGCGACGAAGGTCGAGAAGCCCGTCACGCCCTTGCCGCGTGCAGGCATTGCGCAGACTTTGGGCACGCTTAGGCTACGGAGTCTGCCAGAGTGTATCGGCCCGGTTAGCCCTTGAGTTGGCCGCCCGCGCGATGACGAACAGGAGGTCCGCCAGGCGATTCAGATAGGCGAGAAGAACGAACGAAATCTCTTCCGGGACCTCTCGCAACAAGGTCACCAGCCGGCGTTCGGCGCGACGGCATATCGTCCGCGCCAGGTGGAGATCGGCCGCGGCCGGCGTCCCTCCCGGCAGGATGAAGGCGGTCAGGGGGGGCAGGGTCTCGGATAGGCGGTCGATGTCGCTCTCCAGTGCGTCCACGTGCCGCCGTTCAAGACGCGGCATCGCGAGTTGCGTCGGGTCGGGCGTCGAAATCTCTGCCCCCAACACAAACAGCTCGTTCTGGACGCGCTGGACGATCGCGTCGATCTCCTCACCCAGGGACTTGGACCGGCTGGCTCCAAGCATCGCATTCAATTCGTCCAGCGTTCCGAGAACCTCGATCCTCGGCATGTCTTTTCCCACTCGGGGGCCGCGGAACAGGCCTGTCTCGCCGTGGTCGCCAGTTCGCGTGTAGATCCTTGGATGCATGGACTTGCCTTTGTGCGTCTAACTGGCAGATTCCTTCCACCGCCTGCCTCGCTACTCGACCTCGAGAATCTCGATCCTCAGTTGGCCGATGACTTCGGTCACGGGCAGGAAAGCGGCTTGGGGCGAGGCCCCTTGGAGATTACTGTCGATGATTTTGAGATGGGCCGCCCCGATCCCCCCTTGCGCCAGCGTCGCATCCAAGGGGATCCAGGTGCCGTCGATAGAGAGTTCATTCCACATGTGGTAGAGGAACTCTTGGCGGTAGTAGACCAATCCGATCGCAACCCGGGCCGGGATGCCCCGTGCCCTGGCCAACGCGGCCAGCAGGACCGCATGTTCGGTACAATCGCCCTTCCGATCGCGGGCGACCTCGGCAGCCGTGGCAAAGGCCGACGAGCTCCCCTGGGAAGTCATGTTCGCGTTCACCCACCTCTCCAGGGCGATGGCCGTCTGCCAGGGATCGCCGGTTTCGCCGGCAATTCGCCGCGCCAAGTCGGCGACTTCTCCATCGTCGCTCTGGATCAGGTGATTGGGTTCCAGATCTCCGTCCGTCGTACTCTCCGGCTGAGCTTGCGGGTTGCCGGTTGTATGGTTCGGGCGGATTGCATAGACGGTCACCAGGGCCGTGTGCTCATCTTCCGAAACGACCTGCTGCGTGCGGCAGGAAGCGAAAACGCGGGCCGGATCGGACGATTCGAGATGGACGCGATACACGATTCGCTTGGTGTTGTGGGGCGCCGGCAGGGGGCGATCAACGGGGACAGCCGACAGTTTCCCCAGGTCGAAATCGATCTGCGTCACCTTCTTCATGGCTTCTTGCCGGGTTGCCCGAATGGCCGTGTAGTCGAACATTTCGGGGATCTGTTCCTTATAGATCTCACCGTCTTGATCGACCCACAAGGTGCTCTTGATCGTACTGTCGGCGATGGACGTTTGGGACTCTACCCGCAGCAGACGGCGCGGCTGCCGCGTCAGTTGCGTCTCCTCGAAGTCGGCTGCCGTCAGGGTCCTGGTCGCAAGTTGGTTCGTACCGGCGTCCAGATAGCGGAAGACGCGAGTCTCTCCGGGAGTCAGCGGCTGGCTCTTGAGTGCGGCAGGTACTCGGTAGGGGCCGCCGAGTTCTTCCGCCCAGGGAAGAGAGGCCTTCGTCTTCCGGCCGGCTGCGCCGACTTCGATTTGCAGTTCGTTTCCGACCACCTGTCCTTTCGCTTCCATGGGGATGTTGCCCTGCACGAGATCGCAGGTGAATTCGAGAAGCCGGCCGTCGGGAGTCTCGAGTGACGTGGTGGTGCAGCGGGTGTCGATGCGATTGTCGCCCCTGCGCAACGTCAAGGCCTCTTCCTGCTCGATCCGCAGGACGTCTCCCGCCGAACCGGTTTCCCGAAAGACGCTCGTATGGATGTGACCGGCGCGCTCGCCGTTCAGGAACACGACATCCCAAGTCTCCTGCTCCAAATGGGCGTCTTCTGACCCGCGAGAGCTGGGGGACGAAGTCGAGCAGGAAGTCGGCCCGCACCCCAACACCGCCACGATGACCGGCAATAGCCACCATCGTCGGCCAGCGGCATGCTTCCATGTCCAAGTTTCCATATCCCTTCCTTTCACACCGATGCCGAGGTCTCGGTTCGCCCAGCCATTGAGGTCTCCTGCTCGCCGACGCCTTCCCATTGTACTCGTGGCAGGCCGTGTGACGAGCGCCCGGGAGTGGGCGGGAGTCTGTGGCCGGGTTGCTCACCATCTCGAGATCGCATGCCGGTGTCGTCTCGAAGGCTGCTTTCTGGGTCGGGATTTCCGGTCAGTGTGAGTCTCGGGGAGAAATATTCGGCCTGACGCCGAGAGCTTGCCGCACGGGGTGAAGAGATTCGTCGCGAACGGGTATCCGGCGGCAACCTGAGTTGTTTCGCGGTGCTAGACTTGGCTAGTACGGTTCGAGCCGATCGGGATTTCTCGCCCCCCCACGAGCGGTGTGGCCTTAACCCTGACGGTGAGGCCGACTGCACCGATCCTGGCAACCGGAACAACAGGTCCGGTTGTGCCGGACGGTGAGCACGCCCGGTTGGGCAAACCGGCCGGAACACGGGAGATCGGCCACAACTTTGACCTACGGTTTGGTAGTGACGGCCCGCGACGGGTCGCGCAAGACAAAGAAGGCCCCTCAACAGACAGGGAAACGCCGTGCGGGTTCAGGCTCCGTTGCGGCAAGTTTCGCGAGCGGCTGGAAAGACAACGGTTGAACCTGCGGGGCCGAGTCGGCCCGCCAAGGGATCTCCGGCAAGGTCCGGAACGTACGGTAGGTCAGGTGGCAACCCAATACGTGAAGAGACGAGAACCAATCGATGGGCTTCCTCAAGAGATTCTTCCGCAATGTCTTCCGAGACGGTTCCATTCCGGTTGGAACCAGCAGCTTTGAGCATCTCAGCGAGGAAGAGTTGGAGACGCATCTGGCGGTGTCGCGTTACGGCGATTTCGACCTGACCGATGCGGTGCGCCCTTCGTACGATCTTCAAGTAGTCCCTTGCCAGGGTTATCGGCATGATTCCTACCGGGACGAAGAAAGCCGGTCCAACGTCCCCGTGCTGATGGGAGCCGTCAGCAAGAGTTCCGTTTTCGAGACCTTCCTCGACCTCCTCGACCCGCTTGGAATGGTAGTCGACGTCGTTCTCGAAACCAGCCACAGCCACGAGCGCCAAGGCCACCAGGACCTCTATCGCGAGCATATCGATGTGCCCGTGCTCAAGAGCATTCTCTACGAGTACGAGGAACTGCTGCTCAACGACGGCTGCACAGGCATCGCCGTGCTCAATCCCGGCATCCCTCAGGAAATCCAGTTCGACGAGCACAAATTGCTCATCGTCTACGGCGAGAACCTCAACGAGTATGAACGGATCTTCCGGGATCATCGTTGCCGCTGCGACGACAAGATGAAGTTCATCACCGAAGCCGAACACGTCCACTCGTCCAGCGATCAATACGCCCGCCAGTTCCAGGAGCTCCAGACTCGACTCGGCATGGACTGCGAGTACATGTAGAGTTGTTGGGGTTCAGGGTTCGGGGTTCAGGACCAGGGTTCGGGAGGAGTTCGTCAGAACTCGAGCCAGCGGACCTGATAGGGGGCCAGGGCGACTGCCGGTCCAACGGGGTCCAGGTTCAGAAGGTCGCGCTTCGGTTGAGCCCCGATGAGGCCCTCAACCTCTACGGGAACAGCCTGGTGCCCAAGGTTCGCGAGGACCAGTAGTCTCTGGAATGGGGTCGTGCTCTCTCGGACCACGGCAACCACGGCCGGGGCTTCCGTCCGGATCACTCGTTGCAGAGCCTCGGGGTGAAAGGCGGGCTGCCGGCGACGAACGTCCAGGAGACGGCAGTAGCCCTCGAAAACCTGTGCCTGAGGCGAACCGGCTCGATCGAGCGTCGCCTCCAACTCCTCCAGGCGGAATTTCCGACGATTGATCGTCCGCGCTCGGCCCGTCTGTCGGACTCCCGCGAGATCGTTGGGGGTACCTACAAGGCTGTGGAAGTAGATTCCCGGAATGCCCTTGAGGGAGAGCATGACGGCCTGCCCGGCCAGGAAACGGCGTACGTGCGACAGAGGATCGGGACGATCCGGATCGGCCACCACGTCGAAATAGGTGATGTTCAACTCGTAGGGGCTCTCCGAGCCGTCCGTATTGCGTTTCATGCTGACCCGCCCGCCGCGCCGTTGCACGGCTTCGACAAATCGCTCGGCGCGATCCGAAGGCATGATGCCCTCCAGCGGCCGGATGCCGATGCCGTCGTGGGATGCGGTGAAATTGAGAACCGTCGTTCCCGGCGGAGTCGGTTCGAGACCGGCCAGCCAGTGATTGAGCACCGATGCGTCGCCGGTTTGCAGGGCCTCGGCCAGCAACGGTGCCAGGCTGAACTGGTAGACCATCTGGGCTTCATCCCCGTTGCCGTAGTAGCTCACATTCTCCTTGTGTGGAACGTTCGTCTCCGTGAGCAGTATCGTGCCCGGGGCCACCGCGTCGACGACGGTTCGCATCAACTTCACCACTTCGTGGGTCTGCGGCAAATGGATGCACGAGGTTCCCAACTCTTTCCACAAATAGGCAATCGCATCAAGCCGGATGATCCGTGCCCCACGCTGCAAATAGAAGAGCAAGACGTCGATCATTTCAATCAGCACCGACGGTGCCGCAAAATTCAGGTCGACCTGGTCGTCGCTGAACGTGGTCCAGACGTGCCGCGTTTCTCGCGAGGTTTCAAACGGGGTGAGCAGCGGATGGCTTCGGGGACGCGTCACGAGCGAAACGTCGTCGCAAGGATCGGCCTCGATGAAGTACCCCGCGTAAGGCTCCTCGCCGGCAAGGTACTTCTGGAACCACTCGCTGTGCCGGGAACAGTGGTTGACCACCAGATCGAACATCAAGTCGAAGCTCTTGCCGAGCGCCGCCACGTCGGACCAATCTCCCAGCACCGGGTCGACCCGGCGGTAGTCGATCACCGAAAACCCGTCGTCCGACGAGTAGGGGAAGAAGGGGAGAACGTGAACGATACTCAGGAGCGATTCGAGATCATGCCGGAGAAGGAAGTTCCGCAGCGTTTCGAGGGGGGCCTCGCCGTCCTGGCTGACTTGATCGCCGTAGGTGATGAGGACGCAGTCGGTCTGGTCCCACACGGCACGCCGAGCCGGAATTGCCGAGGCCGCCTTGTCTATCCTCGCAACCAACTCCGCCAGGGTCCCTTCCACGTCGCCGGGGTAGAGGCGGTTGAGGTGCGAACGGATTCGTTCTCGACAGTTCACGTCGGTCGGCATGGATCTCGGGAAGGTGACGGGAGACGGTGGGCCGCTACTTCACTCCGCGTTCCAATCTCAACCCCTCGAAAGCGGGTAGCTCAGGCTGCACCACATGTCCGGACGGAAGCAGCAGGTCATTCTAGTCGCCGTCATTCCGAGGGGCCACAACCACTGCAGGCAGCCACCACGAACACGACCCCTGATCGAGTGGGATTGGCCAGGGTTGACACCTTCGGCATTTGCGCGAGTGGAGCCCGTTCGGTGTCATACTCGATGCCCGTTGCCGGGAGGCCATACACCCTGAGAGGGGTATGAGGATCAGCCCGTTGACCACGGCGTCTGGGCGACTTACAGTAAGGGCTTACTGTGTCGACAATAGGAAACGTTCTGGAAGTAGGCTTGGGAGCGTGGCGGTCGCCGTTGCAGCTTGTCGCAACTCTCTGGTTTGCTTCGTTGAGCGCTTTAGAAACTAACCGCCATGAGTGGTATGTCGATTGGGCCGCAGGTCTCTTCCGTTGGTCGAGCGCTCGTCTTTCTGCTTGCCCAAAACGACAGGAACCATCCGTGGAAGCGGTGCGGATGCGATGCTCGCAAAACGGATCATTCCCTGTTTGGACGTGAACCAAGGCAGGGTTGTGAAAGGAACGAATTTCCTGAACTTGCGGGACGCCGGGGACCCGGTAGAGGTTGCTGCACGCTACGAGCGAGAAGGTGCAGACGAGTTGGTGTTCCTCGACATCACCGCCAGTCACGAAGACCGGGACATCATCCTGGATGTGGTTCGGCGAACGGCGGAAGTGGTGTTCATGCCGTTGACGGTCGGAGGCGGCATCCGCGCGATCGATGATATTCGGGCGCTGTTGAACGCCGGAAGCGACAAGGTATCGATCAACTCGGCTGCCTGTCGCGATCCGGGGTTTGTACGAGAGGCGGCGCGACGATTCGGCAGTCAGTGTATCGTGGTGAACATCGATCCCAAACGCGTGCAGAAGAACGGTTCGGAGTTCTGGGAAGTGCATATCAACGGCGGGCGGATCGGAACCGGTCTGGAGGCGGTCGCGTGGGCACGCGAAGTCGAGCGGCTTGGGGCGGGCGAGATCGTGCTGACGTCGATGGACGCCGACGGGACCAAGGACGGGTTCGATATCGAGATAACGGCGGCGGTAGCCGGCGAGGTGACGATTCCGGTCGTGGCGAGCGGAGGCGCCGGATGCCCCGAGCACATGGCCGACGCGATTCTCAAGGGAGGGGCGGAAGCCGCCCTGGCGGCAAGCATTTTTCATTACGGCGAATACACAATTCGAGAAACCAAAGAGGTGATGCGCCAGCGGGGGATTCCGGTCCGGCTGTGAGCCGGTCGGGCCGCCTGTTTGCGTCCTTCACTGAGACCCCCCGGAAGATTCACACGGAGAACGCCCGATGTCGATCCCGATCGAAGCGGACCAAGAGAGATTCAAGAAGAAGAGAGAGCCGCTGGAAATCGACAAGTTGTATCGGGCGCTGGTCAAGCTCGAAGGGAGCGACTTGCACCTCAAGGTCGATCGCCCCCCGTACATCCGCGTGAGCGGGTCGTTGCGCCCGATGAATCGGGAGCCGATCGACGACGATGAAATGGTGCGGCTCATCTTCCCGATGATGGACGAGCGGAATCGTCGAATCTTCGACGAGGACGGCGGCGCCGACTTCGCCTACTCTCTGGAAATCGACGGGAAGCAATGGCGGTTCCGCGTGAATGTGCTCCAGCAGATGGGGCATGTGGGGCTGGTGGCGCGGCGCGTGAACAACTGGATCCCGCCCCTCGAAGGACTGTATCTCCCCACCGTGCTCTACGAACTGTGCAAGTTCAGCCAGGGCATGATCCTGCTGGCGGGTATCACGGGCTCGGGGAAGAGCACGACGATCGCCTCGATGCTCAACTGGGTCAACCAGAATTACCGCAAGCACATCCTCACCCTCGAGGATCCGATCGAGTTCACTTTCACCGAAGAGAAATGCCTGATCAACCAGCGCGAGATCGGCATGGACGTGGTCAATTTCAGTATCGGCATGAAGCATGCCGTCCGCGAAGATCCCGACGTCATGCTGGTGGGCGAAATGCGTGACCGCGAGACGTTTGAAACGGCCATCCACGCGGCCGAGACGGGCCACCTGGTGTTCGGAACAATTCACGCCTCGACGGCCTCGAGCACGATCGGCCGCATCCTCGACCTGTTCCCGGCATCGATGCATCCGGCCATTCGCAGCGCGTTGGCCTTCAATATGAGAGGAATCGTGGCCCAGAAGCTGTTGCCTTCCATCAAGGAAGGGGTACAACGGGTGCCGACGGTCGAGATCATGATGTTCAATCCGACGGTCCGCAAGTTGATCCTCGAAGAGCAGGACAATAAGCTGCCGGACGCGATCCGCATCGGCATCAATGAAGGGATGCAGGACTTCACCATGAGTCTGAAGCACCTGGTGACCGAGCGGCTGATCGATCGGGCGACGGCATTTGAAGTGGCTCCGAACGTCGAAGCCCTGAAGATGGCGCTCAAGGGAATTGAGGTCAAAGAGCCGGGTATCCTCTAGTATCCGCAAGTATCGGGAATCAACTGCAACGAAACTGCTGAAATAGGCTGTCACCTGATGCGTCGATTTCTCCTCCTGCTATGCGTGTTTCTGGCCCTGGGGGCCACCGGTGTGCCTCGCGTTTTGGCACAGGACGAGACTGAGGGATCCTCGGCCGCCAGCGAGGAGGGTTCGGCGGGATCGGAGGAAGGGGGCGGCGAGGAAGCTGCTCCCGCGGCGAGCGCCGGCTGGAGCGGCCCCGGCTTCTACTTTAGCCTGATCAAGCTGTTTGCCGGCTGGATCGTCGTGCTTATGTGGGTCTATTCCACCGACTGGGTGAGCCAGGACGCGCAGGAGCACAAATTCGATCATCTCAAGTGGAATCCGATCGTGTTTGGGCCGTTCATGGTGGGGATCCTCGCCTTCTGGTTGATCCCGATCTTTTTTGTCGGCTTCCCGTTGCTGCTTGTCGCCCATTGGGCCCCTCTGCTGGCCTATGTGAAGACCCGCAATGCCGAGTTGGCCGACGACCAGAAGGTCCTGACCCCGAAGCATATCAAGGCGTGGATTGGGCGCCGTTTCGGCAAGGACGTGAGCACCGAGGAAAAGGATCCGCACGCGGCGGGTCCGCCGGTGGTCCTGAAATCGGCGGGCAGCGACGAACGGCAGAACAACGTCAACCTGCTCAGTGCGCGTCAGAACCCCGGGTTCACCGACGCCCGCAAGATCCTCGCAGCCGGCCTGGTGCGGCGCGCCGACGCCATCATGCTCGACTACACCCAACAGGGCGTCGCCATCCGCCACCAGATCGACGGCGTTTGGCAAGAGGGCGAAGGCATGGATCGGGAGCAGGCGGACCCGGCCCTCGAGGCCTTCAAACTCGTTTGCGGGTTGAAGCCGGAGGATCGGCGGAGCCGCCAGGCCGGGAAGTTCGTGGCCGAATACAACAAGCTCAAATACGAGGGGGCGTTCACCAGCCAGGGTACGCAGACGGGCGAACGGGCCGTCATGAACTTCGAGTACCAGCGCACCCAGTTCAAGACTCTCGACGATCTGGGAATGCGTCCCAAGATGCAGGAGCAGATCCGGAAGATCCTTTCCACCAACCGCGGGTACTTGTTCCTCTCGGCGATGCCGGCCAATGGACTGCGGAGCACCACGCACGTCGTGATTCAGGACGCCGATCGCTTCGTCCGCGAGTTCATGGCTCTTGAAGACGAAGAACGCCGTTACGAACCGATGGAGAACGTCCACACCACGACCTTCAAGAAGAACGATCCGGACATGCCGGTTTCCGAGTATCTAAGGCGGTTCTTCCTCCAGGAACCCCAGGTTTGCATCATCCGCGACCTGGTCGACGGGGAGATGCTGGGCCAGATTTGCACGGAGGTCGTTCAAGAAGGGCGATTTGCCGTCAGCACGGTCCGCGCCAAGGACGCCGCCGAGGCGCTGGCTCGTCTCGCCGCCATGAAGCCGCCGCTCCGCGAACTGGCCCAGAGCATGACGGCTGTTCTCAACCAACGGCTCGTTCGCAAGTTGTGCGACGACTGCAAGGAGGCTTACGCCCCGCCTCCCAACGTCCTTCAGCAACTTGGAATTCCACCCGGACGGGTCAACGCCTTCTATCGGCCGCCCCAGCCCCCGGAGGATCCGCGGGAAATCTGCAAGACCTGCGACGGACTCGGCTACCTGGGACGAATCGGCCTCTTCGAACTCCTGGTGGTGGGCAACGCCGTTCGCGAAACCCTGATGACTCAACCTACGGCGGAGGCATTGCGGGCGGCTGCCCGGAAAGACGGCATGCAGGGCCTTCAGCAGGAAGGTATCGTGCTCGTGGCGAAGGGAATCACTTCGTTGGCAGAATTGACTCGCGTCCTTAAACAGTAATCGGAATTCGTCAGAACGGCTTCGCCCCAGAAAGACCTGTTCCCACTCCCTACGGGAAAATTACGATGAGTTGGATCTTTCCGCTGCTGCTATTTGTGGTCTTCATCGCCGTCGTCCTGTGCCTTCTGGCCGAGAGCATGTGGAGCAATGCGATTCGCTTCATCAACGTCGTGTTCGCGGCCCTGTTGGCAACCAACTTCTGGGAACCGACCGCCAGACTGCTGGAAAGTGCGATGAAGGGCGGCAGCTACTGGTGGGACATTGTCGCCCTGTGGGTGCTCTTCGCCCTGTTCGTGACGATTCTCCAAACGGTGACCGGTGCGATCTCACGCGTCAACGTGCGATTTCTGGCGATCGCCAACAAGGCTGGTGGAATCGTGTTCGCCTGCTTGACGGCCGTCGTCTTCGTGTGCTTCGCCAACTTCACCTTGCACACGGCCCCGCTGGCAGAAAAGGCCTTTCAGGGCGGTTTCCCGAGCCAGAGTTCCATGTCCCCCGACCGGCAATGGGTCCGGTTCGCCTCCTTGGTTTCGGGGGGCTCGCTGGCGCACTTCGGGAAAGTGAACCAGTTCAATGGGGCGGATTTCAACAGCGCCTATGCCAAACGCCGGGCGACCCTGCAGGAGCAAGTGGAGTCGAACAAGGGCTTTGGCGGAGACGGCACACCGGCACGTTAGTCCTCGAACGACTGTTCGTTCGCCGGACGGACCCGGTCAGCATCTTTTGAGAACTTCCCGTTTCGAAGCAACGCCATGGACAACCGACTGAATCCGACTCGTTGGGCGAAGTTCTCCGATTCGACCGAAGCGGAACTGCCCGAGTATCGCGCCGTTTCCGGCCTCGCGGTCGCCGGGCTGTTGCTGGGGTTGCTGTCGGTCCTGTCGATGGTTCACGTCACCCTGTGTTTCGTCGGCGGCGCCGCAGCGCTCTGCTCGATCGCGGCTCTGGTTCGCATCTCCGCTTCGCCCTCCGAAATCTCGGGGCGCCGACTCGCCGTGACGGGGCTCGTGTTGGCCGTGTTCCTGACAACTGCCGGACTGGCAAACTACCTGACCAACCAGCGATTGCTCGATCTCCATTCGCGCGAGTTTGCTGCATTATGGTTCGACTATCTGAAGAAAGGCGAACCCGAAAAGGCCTTCGAATTGAATAATCGTGCCTCGGTTCGGCGGCCCCTCGACGGCGAATTGTGGAATCGCTATCTCTCTTCACGCGATGAATATGACGGATTGAGGCAATTCGTTGCCGCCCCCGAGGTTCGTGCCCTGCTCGCCCTCGGTGATCGTGCTGAAGTGCGGCACTACGCCTTCGCCGGAGCCGACCCCGAACGCGTCGCGCAGGTCTATGCAGTGACGTACGAGGACGCCGGGATCAAGAAAAGCTTTCTCGTGCGCATCACTCTCGCGAGGGCTCCTTACCCCGATCAGGGCGTCTTCGCATGGCAGACCGTCGGTACGACTGGTCCGTGGAATCCCGACAAGCCGTCCTGACCGGTTCCTTAGCGCCGCACTACGGTTCCACCGGAACGGTAATCACGCGGCGGACTCCGTTCGCTGAGATACGAGGCGGTGCTGCAAGGGTGGGACGCTCGAGACGCATCGCGTCGGCCGTCGCGGAAGCAAGCTGAACTTCAATACCCTCCGTCCGATCTTCGATTGCCTGGATGTCCCAGATCGTCCGGCTCTCCCCAGGGCGTGGCGAGTGTTCCGTCGCGTCCACGATCCCAAGCCTCCCGCAAGCCGCCGCCAGTTGCAGCCGATTCGCCTGCTGAGGCGTGACGGCGACCGTGCCGCGCCGGACCTGCCTGTCAGCTTTCGCGGAGGCCGGCGACTCCAAGGCGAGGATTTCCAGATCTCGGAAAAGAACAACCGTCTCACTCTCGTTCTCCGACGTCGCGTAGCTCCACACGACGTCGACCCGAGATCCCGGGAGAGTTGGGGCCGACTTCCGGGAAAGAACCTCGAAGGAAACCAAACGGCAACCCCGGGGCACACCACGGATCCATTCTACGGCCGGAGGTGCATCCATCGGTTCACGATCGCCTGTCCAACCACTCGTTGGGGCGCCAAAGCCAACAACCAACGAAGCTGCCAGACGCCACCAGAGACGTTCTCCCAAGAAAACCATCGATTGCCTTCCAAGAGCTTGTGAACCTGAGCGACCTAGCCCAGTCGGCTACGAAGCAAAACGCAATAGTCGCCGCAAAACATCCATTTTAACTCCAATGCTCATGCTCACAATTGCGATTCACTCCGAAGACTCATGACAAATCAGCAAGGAGAGAGTCTCGCATGATTTGATCCAGGATCGACTGGCAAAATCGACGAGGTAACTTGGGGGTAATGTCGCGAATGCACAGCTTAGATAATATGTGACAGCTACTCCCTCGGTAGTGGTTCTAACGACCCTTCGGTTCCGAAGAAAAGGGTGGCTCACGATGCGCGCCGGCCAGCCGCGCGAAAGTTGCCATGCCCAATCAAGGGGAGAATCGGTGTGATTTCCAGTGCAATCTACGCTATTTGCCTCTTGTCCTCGGCAACAGGCGCTGAACCGCCCGGCGTGGCCTATGCCAGGCAACCAGTTCTGGCTGCCACCGGGGCTGAATCTCAGACTGGTATGGAAGCAGAACTGTCGGAAGCGGAGTATCTCGGGTTGCCGAGTCCTGTGGCGTGTCCCGTCTGCCGCGCGCCGGAACCGTTCTGTTGCGCGCTGCCGTATTGTCGCGCACGATGGTACACTGCAGTCAATGCTGAATACCACTGGCAGCCCTACAACTACCGCGTCCGATTCGATTACCCTTGGCATGTTGAACCCGGGTGCGCGAGTTGCTGGCAGACTGGCGTGCCTCTTCCTGCGTTTTCTCAATCGCCAGCAGTGCTAGCTCCGCCGAACACCGCAAAGGACGTGTTCGTAGACGCCGACAAGATGAGCCGGCCGAGCGCGATTCGCAGTGTTGATTGAGGAATCTCAGAGATTCTTTTTTTCCGTCGCCCGTATTGCTTGACAACGCAGCCGAGATTCGGAAAATTGTTTCATTCGCTCTGCCTCAGATGGACGCGAGGCAGGCGAGCTAAGCCCTGTTCGAGAGTTCCTCGGGGGGCGGCGACCGAAGGGAACGACAGTCGACGGCATTTGTCGTGGCCGGGATGGCCCCCTCCTTTTTTCTTCTTCTGCTGCTTGCAGGCACGGTTCGGCCTGCGAGTGAGACGCATCGCACCCTGTTGCTCTCTGGTGCGCATTCCTTCCTCCTGCCGTGGGCCAGTATGCCACGATGCTTGATCGGTTTGGGCTCGAATCTTGGCGATCGCAAAGCGTTGTTGAATGCGGCGATTGCCAGGCTCAAGGAGTTGCCCCAAGTGCGCGTGGTATCGGAAAGCGAATTTCACGAAACGCCACCCGTGGGCGGACCAAGCGGCCAAAACGCGTTTCTCAATGCGGCGGTTCTTCTAGAGACATCCGTCGTTCCCGACCGCTTGCTCAACGAGGTTGGTAAGATTGAGGCCGATCTGGGGCGCAGGCGAACGGAGCGTTGGGGACCGCGGCCGGTCGACATCGACCTGCTCCTGTACGACGATCTGGTGATCGTTTCCAAGCGTCTTCGGATTCCCCATCCGCGGATGGCCTGGCGGCGTTTCGTGCTCGCCCCGTCGGCCGAGATCGCCCCCGCGATGCGGCATCCCGAAATCGGCTGGACCGTCAGGCAACTCCTCGATCACATCGAATCGGCCACCCCCTACATTGCCGTCGCCGGCCCTATCGGGGCCGGCACGACGGAACTTGCAGAAAACGTCGCCTCGCGGCTTGGCGGACGGCTGATCCGCGACCCTGCTCGACCGGAGGGCGCACGATCGAGCCCGGGCAAGTCGTATGGCTTCGAGGCGGAGCGAGAGATAGAATTGGCGGTGCAGCGAGCCGGTCTTTTGGACGTCACCTCGCCGATTTGGGGCGAACGTTACCCGTTTTGGATCAGTGATTTCTGGGTGGGGCAGTCCGCGGCCGCCCTTCGGGCGCTATCCGAGGAGCCGCAACGGACCGAGTTGCTCGAGCGGTGGCGCCAAGCGACTCGTGCCTGCCGTGCACCGAAACTGACGGCCCTGCTGGACGCGCCGACCGAATGGTGTGCTGAGCGTCTTGCCGCTCGCGGCATGCCGAGGCCCAACGCCGTGCAACTGGATAACCTTGAAGCAATGCGTAAGGCGACGATCGAGCAAGCCTGCTTGGCCGGTTTGGGACCGGTGCTCGTAGCGGACGGACGGGAACCGGCAAGTGCCCTGGAAGAACTGGCGGCAGCCGTGTTGGCGATGGAGCCTTGAGCCAGCAATGAATACCGAACGAACCCGTCCACGAGTCATTCGCGACCCCGGCGCATTGCATCGGGAGGTGGCCGAACTGCGCCGCGGAGGCAAGAAGGTGGGGCTCGTCCCGACCATGGGGGCGCTGCACCAGGGGCACCTGAGCCTGGCCAGAACTGCCCTGGAAGAGTGCGACGTGTGCGTCACGACGATCTTTGTGAACCCCGCTCAGTTCGGCCCGTCCGAAGACCTCGCCAAGTATCCCCGGACGCTGGATGCCGATCTCGACGCTCTGGCGACAGTGGGGAGCCAGATCGCTTTCGTGCCGGAGACAGACGCCGTCTACGGTCCCGGGCACGCCACTTGGATCGAGGTCGGCGCGGTCGCCGAGCCGCTGGAGGGGCAATGCCGCCCCGGCCATTTCCGCGGCGTGGCCACCATCGTGCTCAAGCTGTTCAACATGGCCGGGACCGACGTTGCCTACTTCGGTCAAAAGGACTATCAGCAGGTCCAGGTCATCCGCCGCATGGTCGAGGACCTGAATGTGCCGATTCAACTCCGAGTCTGCCCGATTGTGCGGGAGCCGGACGGCCTGGCCTTGAGTTCGCGAAACGTCTACTTGAGCCCCGACCAGCGGCAGCGGGCCGTATCGCTCTACGCGAGCCTTTGCCATGCGGAGAAGATGGTCGCGTCGGGTGAAACCCGGGCGGACCGGATTCTCGCTGCCGTCGAAGAGATCCTGCTCGAACAAGGAAAAGGGCGGATTGACTATGTCGCCGTGGCCGATCCCGAGACCCTGGAACCCGTCGAACAGATTACGGGGGAAACGCTGATCGCCCTGGCGGTGCGAATCGGCGAGACTCGGCTCATCGACAATTGCCTGATCCAACCTCCGGCAGGCTGAGCCTCTGCCGAAGAGGGCAGGCGGACGAGAAAGACCTAACTCAAACTGAAAAGCCAGCATTGCTAGCAGGCTGGAAAATCCGATGAAAACGGGTCTATCCTACAGTGTTGTGTGTCCGAAAGGACGCCTTCCCGGCTGGGGCCGGGACGAGGCCATGGAGGATAG
>Ga0209722_1000523_pt1 | contig 41600 bp, 38 predicted proteins | sample BioC12SIPDNA_2_FD_185745 | JGI IMG/M metagenome (GOLD analysis project Ga0209722, IMG submission 185745) | Anaerobic biogas reactor microbial communites from Washington, USA - Biogas_R1_A C12 SIP DNA (SPAdes) (version 2) | ecosystem: Engineered > Bioreactor > Anaerobic > Unclassified | place... | reverse complement strand
GATACACGCCATCCAGATAAACATAAGGATATTGACCTTCCAGGGGCCTTTGCCGCCAGGCTTCAATCTGCTCATACACCTTGCCGTTCAGTCTGCTTACCGTCCCAGCACTCAGTTTGGCATCCCAAAGTAATTCAGTGATATCTTCGATTCGTCTGGTGGACACCCCTGCCAAATACATCTCCACCAGCGCTTCTTCCACGCTGCTTTCCCGGCGTTGGTACCTTTGGATGATGGCAGTTTCATATGTCAAGGTGCGCAGTTTCGGTATTTTCAGATCCACTTCTCCAGCACCGGTCAACAACTTGCGTGGATAATGTCCTGCCCGAGTGTCTTTTCTGTCTTCTGTGCGCTCATATTTTCGCGCGTTGGTCAGCCGGTCTGCTTCAGCGTCCAGTAAGCCATTCAGAACTTCCTCAACACTTTGTCGTACTAATTCTTTCAGTTCAGTCCGAATAACTTGCTCATTTAGTTGTACAATCTCTTTTGACATGGTTCTTCTCCTTGGTTGGTTTCGTTTTGTCAACTTCATCTTACCAAGTGTTCAGGACCATGTCCCTTTTAAATGTGCGAAACTTATGTTACCTTACCCCCAGTAATGCCCCTCCAATAAGTGCAGTCTTTAATCTTTTAGACATAATTCACCTTTCTGGACCGGTTCCGGCCTGCAAAATGCATGGATAAATGCGTGTGCTGAAATGGTATCACTTTCTTCAATAAAAGCACTACTTTGGACCTGCGTTTCTCCCAATGCAGACATCAGGTTCAGGAATATTCGAGTTGCTAACACCAGAGAATTCGCGTTTATTAGATTTTAGAGCTCAACAGACATCCCCATCCAGGCAGGGGTGACCAAAACTTCGGGCTTTAGTTCCTGGCATTTCGCGTACACCTGCGAGAAGTGGCTGGCATCCCAAAAATCGTCAGGCTTGCGTGCTATTTCGTGCATGTGTGTGACCACAAGCCGGCGGGGCGCGGGCTCAGTGAAAAAGTGGCAAAATTCTTCAAGCAGGGGAGGCGTTTCATGGAGGGCGCACTTTTTCCCAAGCCAGAGGTGCGCGAAGACCCCATCCAGGCGGCCAAGTTTGGTCAGGCTTTGGGCTGGGAAAACGCGGGTATCCCCGGGGAAAGCCCATCTTTTGCCGGAGAATTCTGCCAGGTAGCCCATCTCTGGCACTCCATGTCCGTCCCTGAAGTGCAGACCCTTGAAGGGTGTCAATGTGAGATTCTTAATTTTTATTGGATTTCCCGCACGCGGCAGGATGACCCTGGGTGTTTTGTTCCGAAAGATGGTTTTCAAGTCCTCCAGCAAAAAGCCAGGCACGATCCACAAAATTGGAAGGTCAACAAGTTCAGACAACAGTTCAAGATCAAGGTGATCGGCATGCCTGTGGGACAAAACTACAGCGTCCAAAGGAGCCAGATCTTTGGCGAAATTCAGAGTATTCGGCAGGGAGAGGCGCGAAAAAAGGGAGAGTGGGTCTAATGCCCAGCGGACGCCAGCAGTGTGGAGGAGGTAATTGGCGCTGTAAGTCAACCAGGCAGCATCGCTTTGAGCAGTCCGCCATTGCGCGAGCATTTGCTCCCAGAGAGCAGGGTATCCCTCCACAGAAACTTGTGTGAGTTGAGCCACCCTGGCTGCTTGTTCCTCGAAACTGAATCTAAGCGTAATATTTTGCAATGAAGTCTTCCACCTCGGTGATAGTCCGGTCGAAAACGCCCAATTTTTCCACTTTCATACTGGTGACAGCAGCGGCATATTTTCCAGCCTCGTGGGGCGGGAGAGAGAGGCGCGCGCTGACATAAGAGCCCAGGCAAGTATCTCCTCTGCCACTGCGACCATCCATGCTCTTGGAGTGGAATTCGTAGTGGTGATTTTGACCATCCGCGTGCACCAGGACGCCGGTTGCGTGGGTCAGCAGGATTTCTCTGGCACCTTGCTGCACATAAAAGGCAGCCGCTTTTTCGATGTCTGTTTCACCGGTCAGATATTCGGCTTCCATGGCGTCGGATTTCAAGATATCCAGATCCGAGAGAACCTCTGCCATTTCATCCCAGGGTTCATAGACCAGGTCCTGCCCGCGCAGCACTCTCACAAAGCCCTGGACGTCCACAGCAAGCAGGACACCCTTGCGCAAACGCAGGGCGTGGAAAAAAGCGGGTTCGACTTCCCCGCGAATGCTTGGGCTGACCGCAATCGCGCGTGCCGTTAGACCATCTAAATGTTCAGGATGGATGGTTCCAGCGGTGTGAGTCACGTAGAGTTCGCGTTTATCTACATCAAGCGTTTTGTATTCCAGGGTCATCAGCGTTGAAGACGGGCTATAGACGGGATAGCAATCGATTCCATCCGCGCGCAGCATCTCCACCACATGTTGATCTTCTTTTGCCAGGCGGGTTACCACCGCGCCGCGAAGCCCAAGCGCCTTGCCGGCATGGGCGGCATAATTCATACCCCCGCCGTCAATCTGGTTGGTACCTGCTGGTGTGATGATGGTATCTTTGGTGTAGTTACCTGCAAAAATTACATCGTAGTGTTTTTCAGTTTTTTCCATGCGCTTCTCCAAGAAATTACAAAATTGTTATAAATGCGAGCAACTGGCTCAAGCTAAATGCGGTTTAACTGACTGTCTCTTACGATCAAAATAGCGCCAAAATCGCTGGGATCGCGTTTTGAAAGAGCCAGTAAAACAACCCTCCTACCAGCATGGTTGCCGGAATGGTAATGACCCAGGCAATCGCAATCTCGCCAGCCACGCCCCAACGCACTTTGCTCATGCGTTCAGCTGCGCCAACACCCATGATGGAAGAACTCACCACCTGGGTTGTACTGACGGGGCTCCCAAGCAGGGAAGCGGCAATGATGACAATCGCGGATGTGATCTGCGAGGAAAAGCCGTGGACTGGGCGAATTTTGTAGAACTTTGAGCCAAGAGTTTTGATCAGTTGCCAGCCGCCAAGGGCGGTTCCGAGGGCAATTGCGGCCGCGCATGCCAGCACCACCCAGTTCGGCACGTGGAAGGTGGATTGAAAGCCTGTGATGACCAGACCGAGGGTGATGATACCCATCGTTTTCTGGGCGTCGTTGGTACCATGGCTGAGAGCCAGCCCTAAAGAGGTGATCACCTGCAGTTTCTTAAAGACGCCGTTGATCTTTGGTGTTGCTTTCCAAGAAAGAAGATATACGATGTTGGCGATGATAACACCAGCCACAAAACCAATGATCGGTGAGGCAAACAAGCCAATCAGGATCTTGGTGATGCCTTTGACGAGTAAAACCTTGAATCCGGCTTTCACCACCACGGCGCCAATCAGGCCGCCAATGATTGCGTGTGAGGAACTGCTGGGGATGCCCAAAATCCAGGTCAAAACATTCCAGAAGATCGCGCTAAAGCAGGCTGCAAGAAGCACTATCATGTTGATGTGCTCGGCGGCAACGATGTCGTTGCCAATGGTAGTGGCGACTGCCACCCCAAAGATGAAAGGACCAACAAAGTTCGCAAGCGCTGTAATCAGCAAGGCTATCTGCGGGCGGATGGCGCGCGATGAGATCATGGTGGCGACGATGTTGCTTGAATCGTGAACACCGTTGAGGAAATCAAAAATCAACGCGAAAATGATGAGGAGAATAAGTGAGGCTTCCATGATGTTCAGCGTTATGACGTTTTGACCACAATGTCAGCCAGGACGTTAGCAGCCTCATCGGTTCTATCAGCAGCGTTGCTCAGATGGCGATAAACTTCGCGCATCTTCATGGCTTTGACCACACCTTTCAGGTCTTCAGTATCCTTGAACATATTCGCCAGGGCTTCGCGGTAGACATGCTCAATCTTGTTTTCAACCTTTTTAGCACGATTGGCGTGTTCGGCGGTTACACTTGGGTGGTCCTGCAAGCACTCCACAGCTTTGAGCATTTCGAAGGTGGATTCCTTGAGAAGCGTACAGATCTGCACCATGTATTCCGTGGGTTTCACCTTGAAAATCACGATCTCAGTCATGGTGCTGTAGGCGTAGTCGAGAATATCGTCAATTGCCCTCGAAAGTGCGTAGACATCTTCACGATCGAAAGGCGTAATGAAGGTGCGATTTAGTTCATCAATCAATAAACGACGGGTTTCATCGGCTTCCTTTTCTTTGGCTGTCAGTTGATCTGCGATTTTTGTTTCAGGATTAATCATATAAGCCAGCAACAGATCGACGCCTTCCAGGGTTAATTTTGTTTGTTCTTGTATTCTCTGCAAGAAAATATTCCGTCGTTTCTTAAAAATTTTCAACATGATGCATTCCTCCGTTTAGAGTTGATACTGGTTATGCAGCCAGTTTTTTCCAATAATCTGAGCCCAGGCAAGAATTCTTCAAAACTTACTGAGCTGCTAATTTCGAGTGTGCGCAAAGCGTGAGAGGGCAAATAGGGAGCCAGCCAGGCAAAGTCCACATCCCCTGAACCAGGGATTTGATGGTCCAGAATGTCCTGCACATCGTGCAAATGAACACCCACCATACGCGGGGAAAAAGCATCCAACCACTGCTGGAAAGACATCAGCCCGAGTTGGTTGTGAACCTGAATATGACCAACATCCAACAGCCAACCCACCCAGGGCTGCTGAAATTCCTTGAGCAGTACCTCCATTTCCTCGAAGATTGGCAGCTCGTAAAAATGCAGGCGGTTCTCAAGCCCAAGAAACAGGTCCGAATCTTTTGCAAAGTCCACAATCTCGGTCATACTGTGGATCAGTGCTTCGAGGTGAGGTTTTCCGCGTTCCAAACGATCTGCCTTGACGTCTTTCAGGAGGGTTTGGTATTCCGGGCTGCCCTTGAGCCCAACGCGATATAAATCCCTCAGCCGGTTATCTAATGAATGGTCGCCATCCACCCGACCGGGATGGATTACCACCAACCTTGAGCCCAGGCGGAAGGCAAGGTCGATGCTGCGTTTGAGGGTATCCACTCCGACACGCCGCTTTTCTTCCACCAGAGATGTAACCTGCAAATCCCCCTGTTCAAGCTTTTTGTTCGGGATCACAGCTGGGCATGGATCATGAACCGACCCCACGTGGTAGCGGTCAAGATCAAAAGTTTCCAGTTCCTCAGGGGTGATTTGGTGGTTAAGCTCAAAACGCGCGAAACCCAATTCCCTGCCCTTGCGGCAAAAATCATTGGCCGTATCGGTGGCTCGTGACCACCACATGGTTGACAAAGCGGCGTCATAGAGTGTGTTAATCGCTTCTTGGGAAGAGCAGTTAAATTCCATATTTTTGGTTTCTATACCTTCTTTATGCAGCCGTGGTCAACCAAAATTTCGAGACCACGGGTTATTTGTGCTGTAGTGCAATCTGGTGAAACCTCAAGCGTACGCAAGACACCGTCCGTCATGTAGGGAGCCAAGCTCGAAAAATCGACTTCTCCCATGCCGGGGGAAAGATGGTCCTGCAAGCCTTTTACGTCGTGTAAATGCGCGCCAATCAAGCGCTGGTGGAAGCGGCGAAGCCACTCACCCTTGCCAACCATGCCGAGGGCTTCAAGGTTGTGGGCGTGTCCGGCATCGTATTGAAAACCAAACCAGGGTTCGTCGCACAGTCCGAGCAGGGTTTCCATCTCATCCGGCAGGGGCAGGTCGTGATATCGGTTGCGATTTTCAAGCGCGATGGCAAGGCCTGATCCCCTGGCGAAGGAAATCACTTCTTCCAGGCTGCGGATGACGCGCTCAAAATGAGGAAGCGCGTTTTGGTTTCGATCGGCGATGTAGTCCTGTTGGAGTTGACTGAATTCCGCAGTTCCTGACTTCCCCTCAAGATACATCTCCCGGAGTCTTTTGTCTTTCGAATGGTCGCATTGAACTGCCCCGCAATGCACCACAACAGAGCGCGAACCCAATCGCACCGCCAGGTCGATGGAGCCTTTTAGGTTTTCAACTGCCTTCAAGCGTTGGGTTTCATCCAAACTGGAAAGCGAGATATCCCGTCTTTTTAACTCGGTGTACCCATATTCTGATGGGCAGGGGTCGTGGATGGTGGCGACGTAGTACTTGTTCCGATCCCATTCCTGGTACAAGCTTGGTGTGACTTTGTTGCTGAATTCAAAGCCGACAAAGCCCAATTTGCGGGCTAAGGGAAAAGTCTCAGCAAAAGGCATCTCCTGGTCAGCACTCCACATGGTGGAAAGGGAGATGTCATAAAGCATTTCGGGTTGGGCGGCTTCGAAGTCCTGCGGGTTTGGCTCAGGGGCAGCCTGGAAGATGCCCAACAGTTCTCGAAGACGACCAATGCGAAATTGGGGTTTTGTTTCGGTGATGGTCTCAGCCTGGAAATCATCATCGGGGTCATATTCATCGGTTTGGTAACCGATCATGTTGAGGATGACGACTGAGCCAAAGCCTGCTTGCATCGCCCCAACCAAATCGCGCGAAAGATTGTCACCAACATAGGCGCAATTTTGCGGCAAAACGCCCATCCCGCGGGCGGCATGCAGGAACATGGCTGGGTGCGGTTTTCGGCTGCCTTCCACACAGGATAAAAGCACCGGGTGGAAATAATCAGTCAGACCATTCTCAGCCAGCATGGCATGAGCTTCGATGGATGAGGTCGTGTTACTTACTATGGACAGTTTGTAACCCCGTTCGGCAAGTGTTTTGATGGTGTTGACTGCGTCCGGAAAGATCTGGTTGTTTCGGGACGACCGCCACATCTGGTTGAGAGTGACTGCGTTTTGCCAAACAAAGTCCCGCGGAAAGTCGGGCAGGAAGAAACGCGTCCAAAGTTCCTTCTCAGGCAGCTCGAGGAGCGTCTTCTTACACCATTTGCGATATTCTTTTTCGCGTTTTCGCAGCAGAATTAGAAACTCACCAGGCTCGCCCTCCACACCTAAAAAGGATTGTAGATTGCGGATGTAATCCAGGTTGCTCTCCCGGTTTTTTACGGTCGCGCGGAGGGTTCCACCAACGTCAAAGCAAATTGCTTGAATTTGATCGGTCATAATTGGGTCCTGTCTGTTTTTATCAGCCCTGCAAGCAGGACACCTTTGGGATTTCACGGATATCGTTTACATACGCGTCTGCCAGGGTTCCAGAATCATAATTAAGCGCGATGGTTTTCATGCCAATTTCGTGTGCGCCATCAATCTCGGCTTTTTTGTGACCCACGAAGACCGCGTCGCAAGGGTCTACGCCCACCTGGTTTAAAGCGCGCAGGTACATTTCGGGATCGGGCTTGCGAGCCCCCACTTCTTTTGAACTGATCACAGTGTCCCAAACTCTTCCGAATCCGTACTGGTCGAACCAATTAAGCTTGATTGAAAGCGTCATTGCCGTGTCTGTGATAATCCCCAGGATGTAGCCCTTTTCTTTTAGTTCCCGGATGGTTTCCGGGGTACCGCAGATAATTTCAGCGTTGCTATCATCGGTGTTCATAGCATCCACACCTTCGGCAATCAGACCAGGGTCTGTGATGCCAAATATGCGGATGACCTGTTCGTAGTAGCTGTGGCGGGAAATTTTGCCAGTGAATGCCAGATCCTTCAACCTCAATTTTTCTTCGTTGAAACCTGCAGGTTGATGAAGCTGATGCGATTCAAGAAAAGCTTTAAAATGTTGTTCTTTATTTGGTCGGTGATAGAGAATATCGCCGGCGTCAAAGAAAATCGCCTTCACTTTGTGACCATTGGCTTTGCGAGCCGTCTGCTCATCTTGCGCGAGATATTGCTTGATGAGGGGGATCAGCTCCAACATGTTTTCGATATGCGCATCAGGCTCAGCGCCCTCATCGGGTTCGCCATTATCGTAAACGTGGTGAATTTTGATGGCCGCTCTGAAGCCGGCTCTTTGGGCGCCCAGGATGTCGCGGTTGACTTTGTCGCCAATGTAGATGCAGGCGCTGGTTGGCACCTGCGCCAGGCGTGCCGCGTGGTAAAAAATTGCCGGGTCAGGTTTGCGCCTTCCGTACACAGAAGACAAGACGACCGGGTCAAAGTAGGAGTCAATCCCATATTCCTTGAGGCTGTAAGGGACCTGCTGGCTGCTCTGCGTGTTGCTAATGCAGCCTATCTTTAAACCCATTTTTTGGATTTCAGCCAAAACCTGCGGAATTTCAGGGCGCATCTCACGCGTAAACAGGCGCGTTTCATAAATGAAAGCCAATTCTTCGCCGATTGGTTCCAGGTCAGAACTCGAGAGATGCAGATCCTTCAAAAAATAGGTTGCCCAAATCTCTGCTGGTCTGAGCTCGATGTTGCTTACCATGTTCCAGCGCAGATACTCCGAGGTACCCGACGTGATCATATCTGCCAAACAAGTGTCCGAACAGGAGGTTATGATGCCTGTACGGCTGAGGCATTCGCGTACCGCGGAAACAGCCTTTATTCTCTGTTCCCGGGTGTAACGGAATGTGTCAATCGTACCTCCCATGTCAAAAAAGACAGCTTTAAGCATCATAATTTCTCCATTTTTGTGTTATTTCCACCCGCAAATCCTTGTTTTATCAGGCACGAATTTTTTAAGGATTCGTGCCTGATGTATCAATGTCCTAGCCGGATTGGGTTATTTGCCCAAATTCAGCAGGTAAAAGTCACGTGCTTCCAGCATATGATCGTAAGCATACTGTTCAGCAATGAACCAGGTCACATCGAACATTTCTTGCAATGGTTTCATTCCCTCAGGAACTTCGTAGGTTGAATCCGGGAAGTAAGTCCCAAATTTTGACCATGGGTCACGCCCTTCGGGGCTGGTGACAAACTTAATCCAAAGCTTGGCAGCGTTTGGATGAGGCGCCTGGTTGATAATGCCAACATAGCTTTGGCTCTGGACACCCAATTTCGGCTGTAAACCCCAGCAGGGCTCAAAGGCCAGGATACCTTCCTGGACATCGGCCATGTTGGAATAGGAAGTAAATGCCATGTAGCTCTCAGTCATTCCAGGGGTTGCGAAGGCGGAGTCGACTTCGTCGCCACCGGGTTGAGGGATGGGACCATTCTGCGCGAAACGCTTGAGCCACAGCCAACCGGCATCCGGAGTGTCATCATCTAATACGGGTTCGCTACCGTAAAGATCGACATAAGCTTGCTTAACTTCGTCAGGATGGGCTGCAATGGTGATCAGCTTGCTCAAGGTTGAAGCGTCATTCAAGGGATCTTCAATGAAGAATCGACCCTTCCATTCCGGCTGGGTAAGTTCCCAGATATTGCCAATGGGGCAGGTATCGTTTAACTCGGAATTGTAGGCAAAGACACTGGTTCCAAAACGGCTCATCAACAAGGGCTGTGTGTATTGTTCTGGTGTGTAGGCGGCTGTGGATTCGGGCACGAAGCGCCAGACGTATTGCTTGGGTAGCACCTGCCCAATCAGGTCAGCGCCACCGCTGCTGAACCACACATCTCCAGTGAAGGCACCGGCTTTTTGCTCCTCAAGTGTCTTCATGAGGACATCATCACCGCCCAGGTCATAGGCCAACACCTTGATCTCGGGATAGAGTTCCATAAAAGCTTCAGCAGCTTTTTCGGTTTTGGATGAGTTGGCGTAGACCAGCACAGTTCCTTCTGCCTTGGCTGCTGCTTCAATTGCCGCCCAATCCTGGGTGCCGGTTTCGTACTCGCCCAACTGGTTGGCTTTGAGCCATTCCTGTTGAGGAGTGAGGACTTCCGGTTGGCCTGGTTCGGTAACAGCTGGTTCTGTGGGTGTGGTGCCACAAGCGACGAGCATGGTGATCACGAGGATCATGGCTGCTATTCTAAAAATTGCTTTCATTTCTTTCTCCTTCTATAGTAGGTTCTAAGTTGATAAAACATCGGCTATCCATTGCTCAGTTTTCTTCTCTCTAATGACCTCCTTGGCAGGTAAAGGAAAGAGTCCATTGAATCCTCGACTATCTCTACGCAGTAATCAGATCTTCTGTTTCCTTGTCGTAAAGGTTGATCGCATCTTCCGTGAACGAAAGCCAGACGGGTTGGTCCATCTGGATTTTGCTGACGCCCATTTCCTTAATGGTCAGCTCGGTATCTCCCTTGCGGGCAATGATGGTTGTATCAGCGCCCGAGGGTAAAACTGAATAGGCACTGAATTCGACAGCGCCATCAACTGGTTCAGTGGAAATCATGATATCTTCGGGGCGTAAACCAACCACCACCTCACCTGTTTGGTTAAATGTTTTGACGGGAATGTTGAATTTGCCAACATCCACTAAATTCTGCCCTGTAACCCACCCTGGCATCAGATTCACCTTGGGGTTGCCGATAAAGTCAGCAACAAACAAATTGGCTGGATAGTGGTAGACCATATCTGGTGTGTCCATCTGTTGGATGACACCCAGTTTCATGACGGCAATCTTGGTGGACATGGTCATAGCTTCGATCTGGTCATGGGTCACGTAAGCGGTGGTGGCACCGGAAATATAATGCAAGCGCTTGAGTTCAGTGCGCATGTCCATTCTCAGGCGGGCGTCCAAATTTGAGAGCGGTTCGTCCATCAGGAAGACCTTTGGCCGGTAGGCCAACATACGAGCCAGGGCAATGCGCTGCTGCTGACCACCACTCATCTCGCGGGGGTAGCGGTCTTCATAGCCTGACATTTGAACTTCGTTGAGGGATTCCTTGACACGGGCGTCCATGTCTTCCTTCGACATTTTTTGGATTTCAAGGGCGAAAGTGATGTTTTTATAGACGTTCATGTGCGGCCATAAGGCGTAGTTCTGGAATACAAGCCCGAGGTCGCGATCACCAGCGGGTAGGGAAATTCCCTTTGAGCGTGAATATACCAGCTTATCGCCAATGATGATCTCGCCGTCGTCAGGGTCTTCCAGACCTGAGATACAGCGCAATAAAGTGGTTTTGCCGCAGCCGGAAGGTCCTAACAGGGTCAAGAATGATCTGGGCTCGATGGTCAGGCTCACATTGTTGACCGCAACAACATCTCCGAATTTTTTTGTTAAGTTCTCAATAATAATAGGTGTATCCATGTTCTCCTCGTTTTATAATCCCAGGCCTTTTTTCAGGCTTCCGCCGCGGAACCGGCTGATAATGAAGTTGCCAATCAGAACAAGCGTGATCAGAATGATGATGACCGCGTTTGCTTGTTGTTCGTTTCCATTTTCGATGTACCGCATCGTCTGGCTGGACAAAACTGCGGTGGTGGGGGTGACCAGCAAAATGATCAGCGAAAGCTCTCGCATGGTCGTAATGAAGGTCATCAGGAACCCGGAAACAAAACCGGTGCTGGTCAGGGGGAAGATAATGCGCTTAAACCTTCGCCAGGGTCCAGCCCCCGCAATGGCAGCCGCTTCCTCCAATTCCTTCCCCACCTGCAGCATGGCAGATACACCGCTGCGGGCGGAATAGGGAATATGCTTGGCCACCGATACCACCACCAGCAAGGCGAATGTGCCGTACAGGGGAGGTATCGGACCCACCGATCTTGTAAACATCGAAATGTAAACCGCGCCAAAAGCAATGCCCGGAATTACGTAGGGAATAAAAGCAATCTGCTCGACAAACTTGGAGAGCTTGGTGCCTCGGCCTTTGACAATTGCGTATCCAAGAATTATCCCTAACAAGGCCGTGAAGATTGCGGTGAAAAAGGCGAGCCGTAGCGAATTCCAGGCTGCCAGGTAGATCTTTTTGTTCAGCAAAACACCCGGCTCACCACTGTTAATGTTGATAATCCCTTTTCCTATCCAGTGTTGGAGTGTGAAGTTGCTGAGGCTATAGTCGCCCGTCCTGAGCATGAAGGTGCTATAGATCAGGAGGGACAGAGGCAGCACCGCAATAAAGAATTGGAAGATTACAACCAAAGTTGTGAGCAACCCTTTATAGTTGCGAAGTTTCTGCTTTTGGGCCATGAAGCCGCGTCCGCCGATGGTTTCGTAACTCTTCCTGGTGCCTATCAGTTTTTGATTGAGCATGATGGTCGTCATGGCGAACAAGATCAGCACGATCGCCAGCACAAAGCCGTCTCCATAGTTTCCGATACCTGTATTGGATCTGAGCATAGTGGAGAGGGTGTAGTACTGCACAGGCACACCCAAGACGTTTGGTCCGCCAAAGGTTCCCATGGTCTTGGAAAAGGTCATGATGAAGCCGGAGGCAATGGCAGGAATGACAAGGGGAAAAGTGATTTTCTTCATAATGCGCCAACGACCCGCGCCGGCAAGCTCACCGGCTTCTTCCAGGGAGGAGTCGATCGAGAGAAGTGCCGCTGAGACAAACAGGAAAAAGAAGGTGTAGTAATGCAGGGCACTGCTGACGATGATCGGAAAAGGACCATATGCCAGCCAATCTGGGGTTGGGCTGCGCGTTATGAATTCCAGCAATCCAGGCGTTCCTCCGGAGGTTTGGTTCTTAAAGAGCACTATCCACGCCTGCGCGATGGTCCAGGAGGGCATAATGTAGGGAACCGTTGCCAGGGTATTGATAATCCCTTTGCCCGGTACGTCGGTTCTGACCACCAACCACGCCATCAAACCGCCAATTACCAGGGCAAGAGCTGTTGCGCCAAAGGAGATCGTCAGGGAATGGGTGAGCGGCTCGTAGGTCATGATCCGGCTGATTCTGCCAGACAGCATCCTGATCCAGTGATAAAGAGTCAGATCTCCAACCTCAGCGCCCGGCAGGACACGCAGATCCATTTCCTGCACAGAGAAGGTGGTCAGGATCATGCGATATAACGGAATAATGACCATGTAAATCATCACAGCCAGCATGATCAATGAAAGCACAACGTGCGGACTAGTCAGCCAACGGAAAAATCGGCGCAGGCGTGCATTCCAATTCTGACCTGATGGAACCGTTTTTGAAGCTACAGCCATCTTGAGTCTCCTCTCATAACAACTACTACCTTAAGTTTTCTCTTGTGCATGCTAGAACATTGAACCTCCAGGTATAAAGATTTTGCAGCACTTACGCGCTGTTAGTCAATAAAGGCATTACTCATCCGCGCAGGTGTTAAACGCCTTCAACTGATCTCGTAGATTGTCAAGCTTGTCAAGCAGGGTCATGGTTTTTTCCTGTTCCATGCTTGCCAGCGATAATAGCAGCGCGTTGATAACTGTCATGGGGACTACCAGGGAGTGAAACTCGCCAATCGGTCCTCGTTTTGCGGACAAGACCACGTCCACCTTATCGCCAAGAATTGCTTCGAGCGTGTCGGTGAGCATGATGATGGTCGCGCCGACTTTGTTGGCATAATCAATGACCAGTTTGAGAGCCGGATTCTGATCGAAGAAACAGATCACAAACAACAAATCATTTTCTTCCATCATCGTGAGGTATTCCAGGAACTCGCGTCCCGAGCTTGTGAGCGGAACAACTTCACGTCCAAATCTGCGCAAGCGGAGTTCGAGCAAGTCTACCAGTGAGACCGACGGGCCGAGCCCAAAGACAAAAACGCGGTCGTGCTCGTGCATAATCTCGACCGCTTTGTTAAGCTCTTCGCGTTTGATGGAATCCAATGCCTGGGTTAGAAAATCAATTTCTGTTGCCGTCAGGCGTTCGAACATGTCGTCGCCATCGCGCATGTCATTCAGTCTGCCGCGTAAGCGGGCGGAGTGGGTGACACGTCGGCGGAAGTTATCCTGTAATACTGTTCGCATAGCCGGATAACTGCTAAAACCCAGGCTGCGCGCAAAGCGCACCAGGGTTGCCTCGCTGAGTTCCATGCGGCTGGCAATCTCGCCGGCAGAGAGGAAAGCAGACTCCTCCTGGTTTTTGCGAAGAAAATTGGCGATGCGCTTCTCGCTCTTGGTCAGGTCGTTGAAATGATCGGTCAGAACCTGGCTGAAGTCAATTTTTTCGGGAGATTTTGAAGGGCTGTTCATGTTACCTCTTTTTTTGCTCTTGCCCTGAAATAGGGCTAACAATATTTCGGTTTATGAAATGCGACTTACATTTGAAACAGTATAATGCAAATACATAAATTATGCAAGAATAATTACATAAATTCCTATGGTTTATTTGTTGCTTGTTGACAGAATAGATTGCACTGTCGGAGTCGCCCAAATTTCAGCCCGGGAAGTGTCCACCACCAGGTCGCACAATTCCATTTGGGGCTTATAGACCTGTTCGGCCATCAGGAATTGTTCGCGGAAATAGCGGTTGAGGAAGTAGTGCAGCTCGTATTTCTTCCGAAAATCCATGTCGCGCCGCCATTTTCGCTTTAAGCGAACGGCATCATCGGTGAGATACATGATTTTGATACCAGTCAGGGCTGCGATACCGGGCAATAGGAAAGGAAAGTTTCCTTCCATGAAAATGATGTCGGCTGGTTCGATGCGCAGTGTTTCGCGCCCTGGTTTGAGTTTTCCATCCAGAGAATGGCTCGAGGTCGCAGAAATGAAGTCATATTGCGGCGTAACCGCGGCTTTGCCTGCCCGCAGATCCTCGAGCACTTGGGTCAGCATCTCAAAATGTAGAGCATCCTGGCCTAGCGAGTCGATCCCATGCGCTTCGCGGTAATCCCGATCCGTCAGGAAGTGATCAATTTCAAAGCCCGAAAGGCTCTTTCCCGTATTTTGAAATGCCTGCTGAAGGCGTTCAACGATTTCGGTCTTACCTGCCGCTGTCTGACCGGCAATCGCGATCAAAATGGGGGTGCCGATCTTTTCGACCAGCATTTGGACGATATTGATGAAGGCTCCATCCACTTCCTCGTTTGCCTTTTTGAAAGCCTTGTAACCAACAGCAGGAATCTTTTGAAATTCATCCTGCAAGCGATCAAAAGCCATCAAGGGTCTTCCACCCAGATGCGCGATGATTTCTTCGCTGTAATACTCGGTCCGATGGATGAAGTAGAACCCACGCGGATCGAAGGTGAAGTGTTTGACCACCCAGTCTGTGGGATAGTCGCCGATGACCAAACCTACGAAGAGCATCCGCAGCAAGGAGAGTATCTGGGGGTCCATGACCGGACGATTATCCAGTTTGGGTTTCAGTTGAATGCTGGAATAATAGCTAAGGCTGCTGACCATTTGCTCAATCTCATGCCTTGGCATCAGTTCTACTGAATGCCAACCCTGATTCGGGTAGATGTTCTCGAGGCAATAGCGAAACTCGAACAGCTCAAGGTCGTTAAGCGCCGGGTAAAGTACGCGCATCATTTCAAATAGCTTTTCCGAAAAGAGAGCACCATCCTTTAGGATTGGATTCTGCGAGTTTTCCGTTTTTTCCATATTATTAAGCTCCGTACTTGGCCACTCTGCCGGCATTCGCCAGCGCGATCGGCATGACGTGATAGGCAGGGAGCTGCCCAAGGTTGCCGTTTGCGCAGTTGGTTTCCCCAAACTCCGTGAATTTGTCCGCGCGGACGTTCTTTCCATACATGAGGAGCGGAACTGGATGCCAGCTGTGGGATTTGAGCACCGCTGGGGAGGAATGGTCGCCCCCGATAATGACCACATCCGGGTTCAATGCCATCAAACGGGGGAGTTGGGCGTCAAACTCTTCGATTGCTTTTACTTTCGCGTCGAAGTCCCCAATTTCTCCAAAGGTGTCTGTCTTCTTGAAGTGCAGGTAGAAAAAGTCGTACTCTGCCCAATGCTTTTCAAGGCAGTCGAACTCGTTGCGGAGGTCCGTGCCACCGACATCGAGCACGTTCATGCCCACAAGCCTTGCTACACCGCGGTACATGCCGTTCACGGCAACGGCGGCGGCATTCAACTGGAAGACTTCAGAGTATTTGGGCATCACTGGGAATTTGGCAAAGCCGCGCAGCAGGACCATGTTTGCCGAAGTCTCATTCCGCAGTAGCACTTCTGCCTGTTCCAGGAATGCGTTGACCAACCCGGCGGTGTGTTGGGAAGCGTCATCCAATCCCTGCACCTTTAGTGGTACTGCTCCTGTGACTAATGGGTCTGAGTCGGTAACGGCTGCTCCCAAACTGGGGGCTCTCAGCACAAGCACGAAGCGGTGCTCCTTGACAACTTCCACAAACACTTCCACACCGTCCAACTTGATTGTCCGCAGTATTTGGACGAGGCGTTCGCTATCGGAGGTTGGCAACCTGCCTGCACGGCGGTCAACCAAAAGCCCATTTTCGTCAACCACGCAGAAGTTACCCCTGGCAGCGACGTCATCCGGACCAAGCTCAAAATCCACCCCCAGCGCTTCCAAAGCGCCGCGTCCGATCTGATATTCCAGGGGGTTGTAGCCGAAGATGGAAAGGTGACCAGGACCACTGCCGGTCGTGATGCCAGGACCAATGGGAATGGTCATGCCCAGCGCCGATTTGCTGGCCAAGGCATCCATGTTGGGCTTGCAGGCGGTTTCGAGTTCAGTCTTGCCGCCCTCTTCACGGGGAAGCCCACCCAAACCGTCCAGAATCAGCATAACGATTTTGGTGTTTGCTTCCACAATCTGTCCGCGCAGGAATTTATCGAACATAACAGGCCTCTTTTCCTTCTCGTAATTTCAAATCTGGCTGCAGCCACAAATGGGCGTTTGTGGTATCCACGATAATGTCACAACACTGCATCATGGGTTGGTAGATTTCTTCATTCCGCAGGGATTGGGTGCGGAAGTAGCGATTTACGAGGTAATTTGGATCGTATTTTTTCCGAAAGTCCACATCCCTTTTCCACTTGCGCTTGAGTCGAATTGGGTCGTCGGCATAATAGACGATCTTTAAATCGATCAGGCTGGCTATTTCGGGAATGTGGAAGGGGAAGTTGCCTTCAAGGATGATGATGTCGGCTGGCTGGATGGTTTGGGTAGACTGACCCGGGCGCACGTGGCCATCCAAATCGTGGCTGGAGGTAGCCTGGATGAAGTCATAGCAGGGGATTTCCGCTGCTTCTCCACGCAAAAGCGCGTTAATTGACTCAAAGAAGAGGGGATAATGAATGACCGCCGTATCCATCGGGCGGCCGTCGCGAAAAACGCGGTCCTTATAGAAGTTATCCATTTCAACCGCGGTACAAGAAAAACCTGCGGCTGCCAAAGAATTAAGCAAACGCCCGCCAATTTCAGATTTGCCCGAAGCAGTTGGACCAACAATGGTCAGCAAGAGGCGTGTGCCCCTGGAAGCGATCCAGGATTGGACCACCTGGATGAATGCCAGATCGATTTCCTGGTTAGCCCGGGCGAAATCTTTGTAGCCAAGCTCGAACATGTGGTCGAGGAGGGCTTGCTTTGGTTCAAAGGATTGGTATGGCAAGCCCCCAAAACGCTGGCAAATGGCTGGAGTGATGTAATGGGTGCGCACAAAGAACACGAAAGAACGAACGTCAAAGTAAAAGTGCTCATCAACCCAATCGAGTGGGTAAAATCCGCTGACCAGGCCGACAAAAAGCTGCCTGGTGAGAGAAGTAATGGTTTGGTCGAGAATAATTTGATCGCCCTGCTTCGGTTTCAGTTGGATGTTTGTGAAGAATTCTGGTTTAGTAATTCTTTCCAGCAGGGTTTCCTTTGGTTCTGGCTGGACGTTTGCCCAGCCTTCTGCCGGAGTGAGGTTCTTGAGGGCATATTGGAACTCGTAAAGCGCCAATTCACCAACACCTGGATTCAATTGACGCAGCTTGAAAAACAAATCGGGCGAAAAATGATGGAGGTCAAAAGAGTTTGCAGGCATTCGATTTTCGCTTTCGCGCCTGGTTACCAGGGGGTTCCCTGCCCCAACACCATGGCTTCGTAGGCTTTCTTGATCCTGGCGTAGTTAGCATCCCGGTCGAGGGCGATCCCTCTTCCAACTGCCGTCACGATCGTCCCAAGTCCGATTTCGTGCATTTCTGCCTCCAGCTTTTCCAGCAGGGCTGGTGCGCTGCCTGGTTCTGTGCTGCGCCCATCAAAAATCAGGTGCAGGAAGGCATTTGAGAGCCCTTTTTCTTTGGCCAATCGCAGAAGAGCCAGGGGATAGTCGATGGAGCCATGCGAGCTTTTTTCGGTAAGCAGGCCGATCAGATGCAAATTGGTTCCCTTGCTCAGGACGTTTTCGATCGCCTCAACAAAGACCTCATTTTTCGAGAAAGAGCCATCTTTTAGCGCCATGTCGAGGCGCACGTCATCTTGCAAAACCACCCGACCCGCGCCAATATTCATGTGACCCGCTTCTGAGTTACCTGGTTTGCCCGCTTGCAGCCCGACCGCTTCTCCTGAAGCGTGCAGATGCACCAGCGGAAAATCGCGGCAGAGAGCATCCCAGATGGGTGTTTGAGCCAAGTGAATGGGATTGTTTTCGTCGCGGCTGCCTTCCCCCCAGCCATCAAGAATAATCAGCAGAACCTTGCGATCTTTTCCCCATTCGCGGGGGCTGGTCAGGGGGGTGCCCGCCATGGCAGGGTGTTTTTCGAGACCCATAATGTCCAATATTGTGGGGGTGATATCCCGCAAACTGCCATCAGCTAATTGGATTTCTTCTGATGCTTGAGGGTCGATCAGGATGAAGGGTACCGGGTTGGAGGTGTGCGAAACGTGCGGTGTACCCGCGGCAGTAAGCAGCACTTCCAAATTGCCGTGGTCGGCTGTGATCAGGGTCACGTAACCCTCAGATTGGGCGACCCGGACAACCCGGGCAAGATGCTCATCCACAGCCTGCGCGCAAGCGATCTTTGCTTCGCTGTTGCTGGTGTGGCCAATCACATCTCCATTGGCAAAGTTGGTTACGATACAGTCGATGCCCTTTTGAAGACCGTCAATCACTTCATCAGCCACAGCAGGCAGGCTGAGCTCCGGAACCTGGTCGAAAGGAATGCCTTTTGGCGAAGGAATGCGCACATCCACTTCCCCAGGGTAGGGCAGGTTATTGCCGCCATTTAAAAAGAAGGTGACATGCGCGAATTTTTCCGATTCTGCACAACGTAGTTGGGATTTGCCTGCCTTGCTCAGCACTTCCCCCAAGGTATGATCAAGTCTGGATGGGGCAAAGGCAACCGGCAGATCCTTAAATTTGTCGTGATACAAAGTCAGGATAACAAACTCAAGATCTTTAAGCTGCTTCCGCTCAAAATGCGGAAAATCAGCTTCAGTGAAGGCTTCAGTCAGCTCAATTTCCCGTTCGCCCCGGCGGCAGCAGAAAATGACCGCGTCACCGTCCTGAACCAGGCCAAGGGGCTGTCCGGCTGAGTCCAAGCGCACCAGAGGCTCCATGTAATAATCGGTCTGTCCGCCTGAATAAGCTTGCCTGACTGCTTCCCCGAGGAGAATGCCGCCGTGAAGATCTCCATTTTTGTTCATAGCGCCTACCTCCATTAATGCTATCCTATTTTTGGTCCAGATCAGCTGGATTTGAGGACTGGAATCTACCATCAAGATTGACTTTCGGGCTGGACGGAAAGATGTCAAGCAGATCTGTAATTTGATGGATGATCAGGTCAGGTCGATTTTCGTCCGTGATGGTAGCCTCGGCTAGTGCTTCCGGGCTGGTCAGGATGATCGTAATGCCAAAGCCGGCTGCCCGGGTTCCGGTGACGTCACGCTTTAGATTGTCGCCAACATAAGCACAGCGCGAGGGGTCGACACCCGCGTTTTGGGCAGCTATGTGGTAAATTGCCGGGTCTGGTTTGCGAATACCCAACACGGAAGAAAGGGCAACGGATTTGAAATAGGGGGTAAAGCCATCCGCTTCCATCCACTCTGGGATCTCGCTGGTGGTGATCAGGTTGCTGATGATCCCAAGCGTGTAGCCGCGATCATAAAGGGTTTGAACCACATCTTTACCATGCTCCACCACCACCCGCAGCCCCATAGACTGGCGATACTGGTAGGTCAATTCTGTGCCTAGTGGTCCGATGCGTTCTGCTGGAAAATCAAAGGCAAGCCAACGCGTCCAAAGTTCGGACTCGGGTGCTTCGCGCATGGTGTCAAAGGCCCACTTGCGATAGACCTTATAGCGTTGGTCCAGCTTTTCTAAGAAGCTTTCCGGAGATTCGTCGGTACCGACCAGTTCAACAATTCTTTGCCTGGCTTTAGCCTGGTGTTCATCATTCTGGGTGAGCTTTCGCAGCGTATTCCCAAGGTCGAGAAAAACCGCTTCAATTTCCTGGATCATTTGTCAGCCTTCCTTATTAAAAGGACCGCGTTTATGAACGTGGAGGGAAGATATCGAGGAGTTGCTTGATTTCCTTGATAACATGATCAGGTTTGAGGTCACTCGACTGTGGTTCTTTGGCCAAAGTGGCTGGCTCTTCAATCAGAACCATCATTCCGAAACCTGCCGCCTGGGTTCCTTCTACGTCCCTGATGGGATTGTCTCCCAGATAAGCACATTTGGCAGGCTCCACGCCTATCACCCTGGCAGCCAGTGTGTAAATCGTTGGGTCGGGCTTGCGGATCCTCACCTTGGAGGAAAGGATAACGGCCTTGAAATAAACGGTTACACCATCTGAAATCATCCAGTCCGGAATTTCTGTTTCCGTAATTGTGTTGGCGATGATTCCTAATTTATAACCGCGGCGGTCGAGTTCGGCGAGGGTATCTTTGACATCTTCACGGGCAACGCGCCTGCCGTCGTGGTCGCGCCACAGCCGGGTAAGGCGGCTAACGTTGGGCGCGATGATCTCAATGGGGTAGTCCGGCAGGAGCCACTGTGTCCAAAGTTCCATTTCCGAAGCATCCAAAAGCGATTTCTTTGCGAGACTGCGGTAAGCTTTCCAGTTTTTTTCCAGCTTTTCAAAGAAAACTTCGGGGGTTTCCGTTGCGTTGACCAGGGTCATCAGGTCATCTTTTGCCTGTTGTTGAAACCCGGGGTCTTCTATAACAATACGCAGCGTGTTGCCTACATCCAAGAAAATGGCTTCGATATCAGGTGTCATTATTCCTCCAGGATCGTTTTAACTTTCAAAATCAAAAAAAATGTAATGAATCTTTCAATTGCATATCTTACGACAAGATCCACCAATTTGCAAGTAATCTTGCGAAAACTATTGACTTTAAGCCAAAGAGATTGTAAACTATAGCAGTCAATGCACACGTGTGCATAATGAGAGGACCCAATGGCAGTTACCATCAAAGACATCGCAAAAAGGGCAGGGGTTTCACACTCCACAGTTTCCCGCGCGCTGCGGGTTAATCACCTGGTGTCAAGTGAAACCGCCAGGCGAATTCGCCAGGTTGCCCAGGAAATGGGCTATAGACCCAGCGCGGTGGCGCGCAGCCTCAAGACAAAACGGACCCAGGTTTTGGGCGTGATTGTCAGCAGCATTTCCGATCCATTCTTCGGCGAAATCCTCAACGGCATTGAAGTGAGCGCACAGGCTGGAGGCTACAGTCTGTTCATCGCAGCCTCCCAACACGATCCTGTCAAGGAACGGCAAATTGTTCAAACGATGATGGAGCAGCGCACAGATGGCGTCATAATTTGCTCGTCTTCCTTTAGTCCAGAGCACGGCCGGGAGTTGCTCTCATACGGATTTCCGGTGGTGGTGGTCAATCATCAAGGCAGCGAAAGCTTTAATTACTCCATTTATCATGATGATGTTGATGGCAGCTCACAAATCACCCGGCATTTGATTTCGCTTGGACACAAAAGAATTGCCTATCTGGGCAATTCCCAATCGGGCCGGACAACGCAGGATCGCTTGCGAGGTTTCCTGGATGTCATGTCTGACGCGAATCTCGAGGTTCCAGACTCCTACATCCATCATGTGGAAGGTGGGGATCCGAAACTTGGCCAGGAGAGTGTTGAATACTTCACGCGATTATCAACCAAACCAACGGCGATCGTCTGCTTTAATGACACGCTGGCGATTGGGGTGGTGAAAGGTTGTGAAAAAGCAGGATTAAGGATTCCAGACGATCTATCGGTGACCGGTTTTGACAATATCACTTATTCAGCCTTTACCGCGCCGAGTCTCACTACCTTTGACCAGCCAAAATTCTCTATAGGACAGGAAGCCGCCCAACTTTTGTTGGATTTGCTAAAAGCCGAGGATGGAATCATTCCAGACACACCAAATGTGAAAGTGCTGCAAGGGAAGTTGTTGGTCAGGGAATCAACTGGCATTCCCAGTGAGGATTAATCGAAACTATGAACACAGCATTGTCTCTCAAAGCAAATACCGACCTCTCCCTCATCCCACAATCCATTTTGCGTTACAGAGGATTGGAATTAGGTCTGGCAAATGCATCAGGTGGCAAGGAATTGGTGATCCTGGCTTCAAGCAATGATGTGAGACTCAAACGATTTGAAGGCGAGCAGTCGGAATTCGGGGAAGGAAAACTCTTGCGAGGACCTCTTTCGTCTGCCAACGCGGCAGCATTGAGGGAATTACTACCCTGGCTCCAACCGCAGGTATTGGGGCTAAAGACCTCGGCGGGCATGGGAGATCGCTTGGGGCTGGCAACACCCGGGCATGTTCGGGCTACCCGCATGTGCCAGGGAAAAGTGGCTCCGATATTCGCACAGCAATCCATCAGGGAACTAACACGGACCGGTCGCACGCCCCAGCAAGTTATGGATGATGCCATGTGGGGCGTCTTCCAGGAGAACTGGCAGGAAGGCTTTGGCGCGGACGCGGACCATCTGAAAACTGAATCTGATATTGATGCCTGCCTTGCTGCTGGTTTTACATTCTTCACAATTGACCCGGGCGAATTCGTGAATGATCAAGCCGACAACCTTGGATTGGAAGACCTCAAAATTCTGGCTGTGGACCTTCCGTCCGCGCTGAGAATGACTGAGAACGATCTGCTTGAAAGTTCGCACACCATACAAGGACTGAACATTTATTTTTCTGAAGCAATTTTGCTAAAGGCAATGGTGAAATACGGGCATGCTGTCTGGCATGTCGTAAAAATGTATCAGCACCTGCGCAATTCCAGCGCTGGAAAACCCTTTGAACTGGAAGTATCGGTTGATGAAACGAAGTCACCAACCAGTCACGCGGAACACTATTACATTGCCCGTGAGTTAAAGCGGATGGGGGTTCAGTGGGTCAGCCTGGCTCCCCGTTTTGTGGGTGAATTTGAAAAAGGCGTCGATTACATAGGAGATCTGGCCACCTTTGACGCCGATATCAGCGGGCATGCCGCCATCGCCAAAGAGTTGGGACCTTACAAGATCAGTCTCCATTCGGGTTCGGACAAATTCAGCATTTATCCCATAGCCGCTCGCCGGACAAGGGGACTTGTGCACCTGAAAACTGCCGGAACCAGCTACCTGGAAGCAATTCGCACCATCGCGGAAATCGACCCGGCCTTTTTCAAAGAAATTTTTAAATTCTGCCTGGGTCGCTACGAGCAGGACAAGCTCAGCTATCATGTTTCTGCCCGGTTGGAGCGGGCTCCAGGCATCCAGGAGACATTGACCCCCAACGACTATCTGGACAACTTCGACGCGCGTGAGATCATTCATGTCACATTCGGCTCGGTGTTGCAAGAGAAAACCCCCGATGGCACCTGGCGTTTTTATGACCGTTTGATGGCATTGCTCTCCCAGCATCCCGAAGTATATGCCAACAACCTTGAACGACACTTCGTGCGGCACCTGAAGCCGTTCTGCCTTAAATCAAAGCCTACAACCACTAAGACGAAATGACGGGTGAAAAGATGATGGAAATAAAACAAATTTATGATTTTTCAGACCTTTGCGCTGTCGTAACTGGTGGGGCAGGCGTCCTTTGCGCGGAAATGTGCCGGGCTCTGGCAAGCCTGGGCGCGAAGGTTGCCATTTTGGACCTCAACCTGGCAAACGCACAAAAGCTGGCAAATGAAATCCAGGAAAACGGCGGCACGGCGCTGGGCATTGCCTGCAATGTGCTGGATAAAGAGAGCGTGCAGTCAGCCTGCGATCAGGTTCTGCAAACTTTCGGCAAGGTGGACATTCTGATCAACGGTGCCGGTGGAAATAAAGCTCAGGCAACCACCAGCGCTGAATTACCATTTTTCGATTTACCCCACGACGCCTTGAAATGGGTGTTTGAGCTGAACCTGATGGGGACTATTCTGCCCTCGCAGGTGTTTGGCAAGAAAATGGCTATGCAGGAGCAGGGTGTCATCCTGAACATTTCTTCTATGAATGCCTTTCGCCCCCTCACACGCATCCCTGCCTACTCGGCAGCCAAGGCTGGGGTCAGCAACTTCACCCAGTGGCTGGCGGTGCATTTGACGCAGGAATACTCGCCCAGGATCCGCGTGAACGCGATTGCCCCTGGATTCTTCGTTACCGAACAAAATCGCTTCCTTCTCACTGACCAGGAAACTGGTGAACTGACATCACGTGGAGAAACCATCATCGCGCACACGCCCATGAACCGCTTTGGCACGCCAGAAGATCTGGTGGGCACTGTTTTGTGGTTGGTATCGCCAGCCTCGGCCTTCATCACTGGTGTAGTTGTACCGGTGGATGGCGGTTTTTCAGCTTTTAGCGGAGTTTGACGCATGACTATTGGTTTAGGGTTTCAGGATCAATATCTCGATACAAACGCTGTCGAGAGGGTGGTGGAAGAGGCGCTGTCTGGACTGGCATTGGATGGCAAGCGGGTTTTATTCCTGATCCCGGATGGCACACGCAGCATGCCTATGCCACTGATGTTTGATCTGTTTGAAAAGCACCTTTCCGGGCGGGTAGCGGCACTGGATTATCTGGTTGCCCTTGGAACCCACCAACCGATGAGTGATGAGCAATTGAGCCAGCACATCGGGCGCAAGGTCAAGGGCGGAAAAGCGGGTGAGAGCCACATTTTTAATCATGCCTGGGAAAAGCCTGAGACCTTTGTGCAAATCGGAGTGATCCCGGCTGAGGAGATTGAGAGCATTTCAGAAGGTCGCCTGGTGGAAGATGTTTCGGTGAGATTGAACCGTCTGATCCTCGATTACGATCAGATCATTATTTGTGGACCTGTTTTCCCACACGAAGTCGTTGGCTTTTCGGGCGGAAATAAATACTTCTTCCCAGGCATCGCAGGGGCAGAAATAATCAATTTTACCCATTGGTTGGGTGCGCTGATCACCAGTTATGAAATTATTGGTGCCGGTTACACGCCTGTGCGGGCTGTCATTGACCGGGCGGCATCATTTATCACAAAACCGGTCAGCTGTTTCACTCTTGTTGTGACCCATGAGGGGCTATCGGGAATTTTCTTTGGAGAAGCGCGGGAGGCCTGGGAGGCAGCCGCGGCACTCTCTGCCCGGAAGCACATCGTGTACGTGGAAAAACCTTTTGAGAAGGTCATCTCCATCATGCCGGAGCTGTATGACGATCTCTGGACGGCAGCCAAGGGCATGTATAAGATGGAACCGGTCATTGCCGACGGCGGCGAGGTGATCATCTATGCTCCAAATATTACCGAAGTCAGTTACACCCACGGAAAATACCTGGATGAAATTGGATACCACTGCCGCGATTACTTCACCAAGCAGTGGAGTAAGTTTCAGAACTACCCCCACGGGGTGATTGCCCACTCCACCCACCTGCGGGGGATGGGAACTTATGATGAAGCAAGTGGCGAAGAACAATTGCGCATAAAGGTGACTCTTGCCACTGGAATTCCCAGGGAACGATGTGAAAAAATCGGTTTAGGCTACCTCGACCCCGCTACTTTTAATCCACAAGATTGGGTCGGCAAAGAAGAGCAAGGCATCCTGGTGGTGCCTAGGGCTGGCGAAATGCTTTATCGACTCAAGGTGAACGCATCTTTTACTTATAAGGAGAAATAATGCAATATAAAATCGGTCTTATCGGTCTTGGGGTGATGGGGCGCAACCTGGCGCTCAACATTGAACGGAATGGCTTTCCTATTGCGGTTTGGAATCGCAGCCCCCAAAGAATGCACGACTTCATCAAAGAAGAAGGCGAAGGCAAGGCTTTGCTGGGTGTGGAAACACTGCCTGACCTGATTGCGGCACTCGAAAAACCCCGCCGGGTGATCCTGATGGTACAGGCTGGCGCTGCTGTTGACGAAATGATCGCTCAGATCAAACCTTTGATGGATCCCGGAGATATCCTGATCGATTGCGGCAACACCTACTTTACGGACACTGAACGCAGAAACAAAGCCTTGGAAGCCGAGGGCTTTCAATTTATTGGCGCGGGGGTTTCCGGTGGAGAAGAGGGCGCAAAGTGGGGCCCCGCCATCATGCCGGGGGGAAACCGCCCAGCCTGGGATGCTTTGAGCGAAATATTCTACGCGATAGCTGCCAAGGCAGAAGATGGTCAACCTTGCGTGGAGTATATGGGTCCCGGCGGGGCAGGGCATTACGTCAAGATGGTCCACAACGGGATTGAATACGGCGACATGCAGCTCATCTCCGAAGCCTATGATCTGCTGAGCCGTGGTTTGGGATTGGGCGTGGATGAATTGCATGCGATTTTCTCCCGCTGGAATGAAGGCCTTCTCAAATCTTATTTGATTGAAATTACGGCGGATATCTTCAAGACCATCGACCCCGATACCGGGTTACCGCTGGTTGACCTGATCCTGGACCAAGCCGGTCAAAAAGGCACCGGCAAGTGGACCAGCCAAAACGCGCTTGACATTGGCGTTCCTGTACCAACAATCAACGCTGCCTTGCAAGGTCGCATCATATCTTCCCTGAAAGAAGAACGCGTTTTTGCAGCGACTCAGCTGCCTGCAGCTCAACAAAAATATGAGGGTGATCCGACAGAATTGATCGACGCGATTGAAAACGCGCTTTACGCGAGCAAGGTCACTTCTTACGCGCAAGGGTTGGCGATGCTTCGTATGGCTTCCCAGGAATATCACTACGACCTGAACATCCGCGATATCGCCAAGATATGGCGAGAGGGCTGCATCATCCGGGCGAGCTTGCTTGGCGACATTATGGACGCTTATGAACGGGATCCCCAATTGGTGAACCTGATGCTGGATGAGACTTTCAAGGCTTCCATCCTCGACAGGCTGGACGATTGGCGAAAAGTTGTTCAAACCGCTGTGGCGCTTGGAATACCGGTTCCAGCCATGAGCGGCGCGCTTTCTTACTTTGACGCGTACCGCAGTGAGCGGCTGCCTGCCAACCTGATCCAGGCGCAGCGCGATTATTTTGGCGCGCATACCTATCGGCGTGTTGATAAAGACGGTGTTTTTCACACCCAGTGGGTGTAGAAAGGTTAGCAGCTTATGACGCAAACTTATGGGTTGAATATTCCTGAAAGCGGAGCCCTGGATTTTGTATCCCTGGGGGCTTTGGTAAACCGACTTGACCCTGGTGTCGTGCCGTTTCACAAAGCCACGGAGTGCAAGATACACGTTAGCGGCGGCGAATTTAACTGCGCGGCCAACCTGGCGGATTGCTTTGGCTTACACACTGGCATCGCCACCGCCATGGTGGACTATCCAATCGGCGATTTGATCGCTGAGCGTGTGCGGGCAATGGGCGTCAAGCCGTTCTACCGCATCTTCAAGCACAACGGGGTCAACGGACCCAACATGGCAACCGTCTACAGCGACCGCGGCTATGGGGTACGCCCGCCGGTGGTTTTCTATAACCGCAGCCACGAAGCTGCTGCTGAACTGAAACCGGGCGACTTTGATTGGCATGCGATTTTTGATGGAGGCGTGCGCTGGTTCCACAGCGGGGGCATCTTCGCGGCACTTTCTGAAACAACTGGCGAAGTGATCATTGAAGGCATGCGGGCAGCCAAGGCTGCAGGCGCGGTGGTTTCCTTTGATTTGAACTACCGAGCCAAGCTCTGGAACATCTGGGGTGGGCAGGAAGCCGCGCAAACCGTTTTGCGCAGAATTATGGAGAATGTGGACGTTTTGGTGGGGAATGAAGAGGACATGCAGCTCGGCCTGGGCGTACACGGACCGCAGGTCGCGGGAGCATCCAAGCTGGACCCAGGCGCGTTTATCGGCATGATCGATGAAGTTGTGCGCATGTATCCCACTGTGAAGGTTGTTGCCACCACGCTGCGCGAAGTCCACTCAACCAATCGTCACTCATGGGGAGCGGTTGCCTGGATCAATGGTAATTCCTATGTTGCGCCTACTTGTGAACTGGATGTCTACGACCGGGTGGGTGGGGGCGATGGCTTTGCTTCCGGGTTGTTCTATGGGCTGCTTTCAGGCCAAACGGAACAGGAAGCGGTCAATCTTGGTTGGGCTCATGGCGCATTGCTGACGACTTTCCCCGGCGACACGACCATGGCAACTTTAGAGCAGGTCAGGGCTTTTGCCAGAGGAGGTTCAGCACGCATTCAACGTTAGATGATCCTGAAGTGTGACTGGCTTTTATTTATTAACGAATGCACACGTGTGCAATTTTAAAAAACAAGGAGAAAGTAAGAAAATGGATACAATGAAAGCGCTTGTCTTTAAAGGTGTTGGAGATCTGGTTCTCGAGCAGGTGCCGATCCCGCACGTGCAGAATCCGGATGATGTCGTGTTGAAGATTTCAGCGGTAGGCATCTGCGGAAGTGACGTCAAAATTGTGGAGGGCAAACATCATTTCAAACCCAACACAATCCTCGGTCACGAATTTTGTGGCGAAGTTGTTGAAGTTGGAACCCATGTGCATCATGTGAAGTTGGGCGATCGTGTGGCAGTAGATAACAACATTCGCTGTGGCTTCTGCGACTTCTGCCGCATGGGGCTCACCAGCCAGTGCGTGGACATCAAAACCAGCGCTTTGGGTGTGATGCGCGATGGTGGTTACGCGGAATACTGCCTGGTGCCCGAAAAGCAGTGCTTTGTGTTGCCCGATGAGATTGACGACATCCTTGGAACCCAGGTTGAGACCCTGGCAACTGTGGTCAACGGCATGAACACGCTACAAATGCTGCCCTACGACTACGTAATGGTGATTGGTTTTGGTCCAATCGGATACCTTTTCTCGCAGTTTGCCAAGAACATTGCTGCCAAAGTGGCTGTTACCGAAATCGATCCTTTCCGCCGCGAACTCGCACAACGCTGCGGTCTGACGGTCTGGGACCCCAATGAAGTCGATGTGGTCGAAAAGATCACCGAATTCACCTACGGTCGCAAAGCCGACATCGTGATCGAAGCCACAGGCAACGATCTGGCGACAGCCCTGAAGTGCGTCACCCCTGGCGGGAAAGTGCTGCCCTTTGGGATGGACTCCAGCATCACCACCACGGTGGTTCCAAATGAGATCACACGCTGGGCTACCAAGATCCTTGGGCTCTACCTTGGTCAGAATACCATGGTTCCTTCTGTTCGCATCTTCCGTGAAAACCGTTTGGACATGGACAATTTCTTCACGAAGGTTATCAATCTGGAGGACGGTCCGGAGGCTTTCAAGATGCTTGGTCTCGAGCTTCCGAGCCTTGCGCATGGTCCCAAGAGCGCGATGAAGATCGTAATGCGCCCATAAACACTTGAGGAATGATTCTCTCCCCTTCCAACCCGGGAGGGGAGATGAAAGAAAATGATGAACCGAAAAATCAATCTTGCAGTCATTGGAACAGGGCGAATGGGCAGTGTGCATGTGGCGAACATTGTCAACAAGGTGCCTGAAGCCAATCTTGTCGCTGTGTGTGACATTCGCCTGGATGTCGCGCAGGCAGTGGCAAATCAATGGGGCATAACGCGAGTTGTAAAGGATTACCACGAGTTACTCGCGGATGAAACGATCGAAGCTGTTTTGATTGCCACAACAACCAGCACACATGCTGAGGTAATCAAAGATTGCGCCAGAGCAGGCAAACACATCTTCTGTGAAAAACCAATCGCGCTCGATTTAGCAAGGATCGATGAAGCGCTCGAGGCTGTCGAGATGGCAGGGGTCAAACTGCAGGTGGGTTTTAACCGCCGTTTTGATAAAAACTTTCAGCGGGTTAAGGAGATTGTGCAGTCAGGTGAACTGGGAAGAACCTGCATGCTCAAAATCACCAATCGGGATCCAGAGTTGCCGTCCAAAGAGTTTCTGCGCGTTTCCGGCGGTCTCTTTCTCGACATGACCATCCACGACTTTGACATGGCTCAGTTCCAAATTGGTGAAGTCACCGAAGTTTACGCCACCGGTTCAGTTCTGATTGATAGTGAGCTGGAAGAATTCGGGGATCTGGATACCGCGTTGATCACGCTGAGGTTTAAAGACGGCACCATTGGTTCGATCGATAACAGCCGCCAATCGGTTTATGGTTACGACCAACGTCTGGAAGTTTTTTGCCTTGAGGGCACCGCCATGGCAGAAAATGAGAAGGAAAACATGGTCTTGAAAGGCAACCGCCAGGGTTTCCAAAGTTCCCGTGTGCCAAACTTCTTCATTCAGCGCTATGGTCCCTGTTACGTTGACGAAGTTCGCCAGTTCCTGGTGAGTGTGCGGGATGATTTTCCAACCCCGGTAACCGGAGAAGACGGCCGCAAGGCGGTGGTGATCGGTTATGCAGCCTGGAAATCCTTCCACGAAAATCGCCCGGTGAAAATCAACGAAATCACCGGATGACATTATTCAAAAGATTATCAAACAAGGAGCATGAAATGTCAGAAAAATTAGTACCAGAAGGTTATCTGGCCTCCAATCAACCAGATCTGTTTTTTGAGGATAATGGTGTGGGGCGCCTGAAGAAAGAAGTATGGGAAGCCAGCGACGAGGAGATTGACGCTATTCTGGCGGATTACGGTATCCCTTCACCGGTGGAATGGGGAAAGCCTGGCTCTTACATTCAGACGACCACGCGGTGGCAGGTGGAAGAAAATCGCAAGAAGAACGACATCGTTTTTATCCCGGTGGGCTGCACTGAATTGCATGGCCAACACCTGCCAAGCGCGGCAGATACGCTGTATGTCAGCGCGATCTGCGAGGGCGTGCGCCGTTTCACTGCCAAGCGCGGAGCTCCTGTCAACCTGGCTCTTCCTCCATTGAACTATGGCGGTCATCCCTATCACCACATGGGTATGCCCGGTACGGTAATCGTACGGGAGCACGTTGTGCGCGAAATGATGATCGATGTCATGTTAGGTCTGTGGAATGACGGTTTCCGCAAGCAGCTGATCGTAAACAATCACGGACAACTGTGGATGCTTGAATCGGCTGTGCAGGAATTCCAGAAGCGCTATCAACTCCCTGGCATCTTTAGAGTGATAGACTGGCACCGCGGTGTGCGTGAATTCTTCCGCCCGATGAATCGCGGTGGAGAGATGGGCACCAATTTTGTCCATGCGGATGAATCCGAGACCTCTCTCAGTTTGCTGCTGCACCCTGAAATGGTGGACATGAACTATGCCGTGGATACTGAGGGCAAGAGCTATCTGCCCGAAGGTCATTTTGATAAGTCTGTGGATCCATTCGGACGACCAAGCCGCTGGTCTGAAGGCGAAGGTCACTTCGCGATCGAGATTGCCGCCACCCCGGAAGGTGTGGTCGGTAAGGCCAAGTCTGGCGCCGCCCATAAGGGCAAACGCCCCATGGCAGCCATCCTGAAATACCTCACTCTCTGGCATGATGATGTGCTTGAAGCATTCCCAGCTGGCAAAGTACCGCCCGTGGAAGAAGTGACTTTGCGCACGGAAAAAGAGATGGAACCCTATCTGCGTGAGCCTTTGAGCGAAGGATGGAAACCCGTTTATAGTCTTCCCCGCATCGGACAGGGAACGGAAGTCTAATATTTTGGTAATTTGAATAGGAGAAAAAACATGAACGGAAAAATGGAAGGCGTTACTCTCGTCGCGGATTGGGACCCCAAACCCGGTTTTAGGCTTGGCGCGAAGGATATTGAGGGTCGTCAGACCTATTTGGGCAGTCAGGTGTGGCGCAACCCACGCCTGGAGATCCGGGAATATGATATTCCGACTCCTGGCGATGACGAAGTGCTGATTGAAGTCAAGGCCTGCGGCATCTGCGGTTCGGATGTGCACATGGCTCAGGCGGATAAAGATGGTTACATATTTTATCCGGGTTTGACCGGTTTCCCCAGCATTTTGGGGCACGAGCTCTCCGGTGTGGTGGTTGACGCGGGCAAAAAGGCTTTCGACAAACGCACCAACAAACCCTTCAAGGGCGGCGAAGCAGTGACCACCGAAGAAATGCTCTGGTGCGCCCAGTGCAAGCCCTGCGCCGATGGCTGGCCCAACCACTGTGAACGCCTGGACGAGATTGGTTTCAACGTCAATGGCGCGTTCACCAAGTACATCGTGGTGCCATCAAGGACGATCTGGAGCCTGGAACCCTTGCGCAAGAATTACTCGGATAGAGATTTGTTCATCGCGGGCAGCCTGGTGGAGCCGACCTGCGTGGCCTACAACGCAGTAATCGAACGCGGTGGCGGCATTCGCCCTGGAGACCGCGTGGTTGTTTTGGGTGGTGGACCAGTTGGTTTGGCAGCCTGCGCTATCCTTAAGCGTGCTGGCGCATCCCAGGTGATCATTTCTGAAACCCAGGAAGACAGGGCGCAAATGGCGCTGAAATTGGGCGCGGATTATCATGTGAACCCGCTGAAGGAAGATTTTGCGGATCGTGTGTTGGAAATCACGGAAGGCATGGGCGCTGACCTGTTTATGGAAGCCACTGGTTTACCTGAGGTGGTGTATCCTGGAATCGAACGGGTGGTTTGGGAAGGCCGAACGCTGAATAGTAGAATTGTTGTCACCGCCCGAGCAGAAGCAAAGATGCCAGTGGCAGGTGAAGTGCTGCAGGTTCGCCGGGCTTCGATCATTGGCGCACAGGGTCACTCCGGACACGGCACCTTCCCCCGCGTGATCGAATGCATGGCCAGCGGAATGGACATGACCACGATCAGCACCAAGAAGGTCACCCTGCACGAGGTTCCTGAAAACATTATTCGCCTCCAGACCGATCGGTCTGAGTGTAAGATTACCTACTTAGCATAAATTCAGGCAATGGAGGTCAGCCGGCTAACCGGCTGACCTCCGAACTGGAGTAAATTTTATGAAATTATCCGTAGTACTTTCCACCCAACAAACCCAGTTCCAGGCGGCTTCGTTTTCCGGTTCCCTCAAGCAGAACATTGCTGAAATCGCGGCAATGGGATACGACGGAGTTGAGCTGGCTATTCGCGATCCGAAGTTGGTGGATGTGGATGCCCTGGATGCTCTGACACGCGAACACGGTTTGCGCGTTCCGGCGATTGGCACCGGCCAGGCCTGGAATGAAGAGAAATTATCCTTTACTGACCCCGACGAGTCGGTTCGCCGGGCTGCAATTGAGCGCGTAAAAGCCCATATTCTGGTTGCCGCACATTTTGATGCCGTAATTATTATTGGATTACTACGAGGAATTATTAAACCCGGCATCACGCAGGAACAAGGCATGACCTGGATTTGCGAAGCCCTGCAGGAATGCAGCCAGGCTGCTAACCCTCTTGGCGTCAGGCTCGCGCTGGAACCGATCAACCGCTACGAGACCACCCTGGTTAATTCTGTGGCAGAAGGAATGGCGCTGATTGAACGCGTTGGAGCGGAAAATTTTGGGCTGCTGCTGGATACATTTCATATGAACATCGAAGAAGCGGACATCCTCGAGAGCATCAGCACTTGCAGCGAGAGGATCTTCCACTTCCATGTGGCTGACTCGAACCGTTGGTATCCAGGTGCGGGGCATTTAGACTTCCCTGCAATTTTATCCAGACTACAATCGACAGGTTACAAAGGGTTTCTTTCGGGGGAATTTATGCCCCTGCCAGACCCTCTCACAGCTGCTCGTGAAAACATCGCCCACTTGCGGGGGATACTTACCAAACCGGGGTTTGGTTTTGACCCCGAAACGCGTTCGTAGAAACCCGCGCCTGAATAGGAGAAAACAGTTATGCACGAGATTTATTCGAAAACCGCGCCTGAGGTGGACTACTCTCAAGTCAAACGGATTGAGGGATTTGAGACCATCCAGTGCGAGTATTCCGCGTATCTCAGTGATGAATCCAAATTATCGCCCAAGCCGTTTGATTACCTGTTCTTCCCCAGGAGTGAAGCTGAACTTGCCGCGGTGATAAAAATGCTGAATCAGCAAGGAACCCCTTTTACCGTTGCGGGAGCCCGTACTGGTCTGGTTGGGGGCTGCGTGGCGCAGGAGGGAGCCTTGATCTCGCTTGAGTTTTTGGACAAGGTCATGGAAGTCTATCGGGATGAGCCTTCAGGTGAGTGGAGGGTCAAGGCGCAGACAAGCGTCAGCCTGAAGAACCTGGACAGCATGTTGAGGGTCAAACAACTGCCTTCGCTTGAACAAAGTCCGGTTGAAGCAGTTCGCAGGCACTACGCGGAATTCAGGTACGACCCTGACGACTATTTCTATCCGCCTGACCCGACCGAAATGAGCGCCTCACTGGGTGGCTCAGTGGTTACGAACGCGTCCGGCGCAAGGACCTACCGCTACGGTCCAACGCGCGCCTGGGTTAGGGGGATGCGCGTGTTCCTGGCAAATGGCGAATACCTGGATATTCCAAGGGGGAGATACACAGCCTCACCCGCAGGGCAGTTTGTTGTTTACGACTCCAAGGGCGGCGCAACGACTATTACTATTCCAGATTACCCGCAGCCGCGCACGAAAAGCACTGCTGGTTTTTACACCGCTCCGCAGATGGATTTGATCGACCTGTTTATAGGATCCGAAGGTGTTTTGGGAATCGTCACCAGTGTGGATGTTGCCCTGCTTCGGCATGAAGAAAAGGTTTCGATCATCCAGTTTGTGGATTCAGACGAGCAGGCTGTCACTTTGGCGGACGCATTGCGGTCCGAAGGACGCATTCAACTGGACTTTCTCGAGTTTTACTCAGGCAATGCCCTGGATTTGCTCAGGCGTTTACAAGGCGAGGAACCATCCACAGTGGGAATGCCACCAATCCCTGAAAACGCGAAGGCTGCCTTATTCATCGAGATGAGTTTTGATCCTCACCAGGCAGACCTGGATTTCTCCATCCTCGAAGCAGTCATTAATGACTGCGGGGGCAGCCTCGAGCGTTCGTGGGCGGGTTATGAGAGCCGGGAGTTGGACCGCTTCAAGGTCTTCCGGCATATGGTCCCTGAGACAATCAACAGCATCATTGCTGAAAGAAAGAAGCAATATCCAGGCATTCATAAATTGGGCACAGATATGGCAGTGCCCGATGGTCACATGCGCGAGATGTGGGATTTGTATCGATCACACTGTGAGGGCTTGCAGTTGGAATGGTGCGCCTTTGGGCACATCGGCAATAACCATATTCACGTCAACATCCTGCCGAGGAATCTGGATGAACTGGAAAAAGGCATGGAACTCTATGAAATATTCGCGCAAAAAGCCGTGGAGTTGGGCGGTTCAGTCTCAGCAGAGCACGGCATCGGGAAAATCAAAGCCAAGTTTCTCAAGTACATGTTTAATCCGGAGCAAATTGACCAGATGAGGCGTGTCAAAAAAGCCCTGGATCCGCAAGGTTTGTTGAACCCCAACGATATTTTTCCGGTTGAGGTGACCGCATGAAAATTGTTGTATGCGTAAAACAAGTCCCCGAGGTTACCAACGTGCAGGTGGATCCCAAAACCGGCACTTTGATCCGGGAGGGCGTGAAATCGATCCTGAACCCATTCTGCGAGTATGCTCTCGATCATGCGGTTCGGATCAAAAATTCTGTGCCTGACGTTTCGATCACGGTGATCACGATGGGTCCACCCCAAGCCAGGGACGTCCTGGTGCGAAGCCTCGAGTTGGGGGCGGATGAAGGTGTGTTGATCACGGATCGGAAATTTGCCGGCGCGGATACCTGGGCCACTTCATTGACGCTGGCAGAAGCGATCAGGACGGTTATTCCGGATCACGAATTAGTGCTGGTAGGCAAACAGGCTATCGACGGCGACACCGCGCAGGTTGGTCCGGAGATTGCCGAAATACTTGGCTTGCCGCAGATTACCTACGGAGTGGAAGTGAACCTCGCGGAAACCCGAAGACAAGTCAGAGTTACGCAGGAAGTTGAAAAAGGCTATGAGGTTATTGAAGCTAAACTGCCAGCCCTGGTTACCTGCAGCAAGGGTGAGCTTGTAAGGCGCGCGCCTTCGTTTAAGGATGTCATCAATGCCCGCAAAAAACCGATCAGGGTCGTGAGCGCTAATGAACTTCAGATACCAGAGGAACAGCTGGGATTGCAGGGTTCGTACACACAGGTGGTTAAGGTCTTCCCGCCTCCGGCGAAAAAATCAAACCTGTTACTGCAAAACCTGGAAGCAGCAGAAGCCGCCAGGGAAATATACAGTTTCTTAAAAGAAAAAAGGTTTGTTGAGTGATCGCTATGATGACGAGCAAACCTATTACTAAAAGGAATGGAAGCAAGCAATCATGTTGAAGATCGACCACGAAAAATGTACTCGCTGCAAGGTATGTATCCGGAGTTGTCCTTTTGGAGCTTTAAGTATTGTGGGAGGTTTGCTGCATGTAAATGAGCTGTGCACCTTGTGTGGGGCTTGTGTGAATGTTTGCCGATTCGATGCTCTGAGCATTGAACGCAAAAAAGCCTTGCCGGAAGAACTGGCGCGCTATAAGGGCGTGTTTGTCTGGGCTGAACAGGATGAAGAAACCTCGCCACGCAAGCCGCGAAAGGTTGTGCTGGAATTGCTGGGAAAAGGCCGCGAATTGGCGGATAAGCTCGGGGAAGAACTCACTGCTGTCGTTCTGACTGGTCCTGGCGAGGTTGATACTGAGATTTATGGGAAATATGGCGCCGATAAGGTAATAATCTGCAAGCACGAATTGTTGGAGACCTACTCCACCGATGGCTTTACGAATGTAATGTGCGTTGTGATTACGAGCAAAAAGCCGGCGGTAGTGCTCTACGGAGCCACCCCCCATGGCCGGGATTTTGCGCCGCGCGTTGCAGCCCGCCTGCATTTGGGCTTGACGGCAGACTGCACAGGGCTTGAGATCAATTCTGAAGGCCAGCTAGTGCAGACCCGTCCGGCATTTGGCGGGAATATCATGGCGTCGATCATTACACCCTTCAATCGTCCGCAAACCGCGACTGTGCGTCCGAATGTTTTCCCTGTTCCCGTGGAAAAGCCAGAGTCTTCCCCTTTAGAAGAGATTTTTCCAGTGACTCTTAACCGCACTGCCATACGCACGCGGGTCGTGGAAAAGCGCTATTTGGACAAGGATAGCGGTGTCAGCATTGAAGACGCGCGCGTGATTGTGGCGGGGGGCAGGGGCTGCCAGAAGGCTGCCAATCTTGAACTTCTGCAGGAGTTGGCGGACAAACTGGGCGGTGTGATGGCAGGTTCGCGAGCGATTGTGGAACAGGGTTGGATCCCTCACACCCGCCAGGTGGGGCAGTCTGGCACGACGGTTGGTCCGGAGTTGTACATAGCAGCAGGCATCAGTGGTGCGATCCAACATGTGGTTGGGATGAGCTCATCCAAGACGGTCATTGCGATCAACAAAGACCCCGAAGCTGCGATTTTTAAGACCGCCGATCTTGGTGTTGTGGGAGATGCGGTTGAGATCATCCCGCTCCTTTCCGCCATGATTGAAGAAGAAAACTTGCGTGGTGTTCAGTCCTGAGCTGGAATGAAGCTAAACTCCGAAGGAGTCAGCTTTCCTTAATTCCGAAACAAATCCACCTGCCATCGATATCTTCAATCGTAAATTCCAGGTTGCCATAGTCTGTTTTGTGGAGTCGGTGAATGATGGTCACCCCTTTTCGCTCGAACTCGTCCTGCAATTCCTGCTGGCTTTCTGTGATGACATAGGCATCTTCGCCGTAACCATACAGTTCCCGGTTCGGAAATACCCGCTGAGTGTTGGCTTGTGTCAGGATAAACTCAACCCCATCCCGATAGAGGCAGATGTGTTTTTCTTTGACATCCAGATAGTCCACACGCCTGAAGCCCAGCTTTTCAACATAGAACTCAGCCGTCTTTTGCATGTCGGGTGTTGGAAATACACAGTGTGAGGCGTGAAGCTTCATCAGATTTTTCCAAGCTCCGATTCCGCGTATTCGCGGTCTTCCATTTGGGCGATACCCTCAAGAGATGCAAAAGCTGCTTTGCGGTAATGATCGCATTGTTCGGTATCAACGAGAAGTTTATAGGCATTCGCCAGGCACTCAAAGGCGAAAGTTATGTCAAAGTCACCGATATTGTATTGGACACAAATGTCATGACAGGCTTTCGCGTGAACCAAGGCGCGTTCCCCGCTGCCAATCAGGTAATAGACCTTCGAGATCAACCATTCACCGCGTTCAAAATGGAGCGGTGTGCCCACCTGACCCCATAAATAACGTGAAGCGTGGGCGCAATGGATCATTTCAAGGTCCTCTTCAGGAGTGCGGTTTGGTTTGTCGATGTAGTCCCAGGTTTTGTTGAAGCATTGAATGGCTTGTTCTTTTTGGAAATTGCTCGTTGATTTTTCTTCAGACATCAGGCTCTCCCGTTTTATGTGCATCCTGTAAATGACAGATCTTTCCTATTTTAACAGTTTATAGCCCATCCCTGGTAAAGCCCGGTAATGGTCAGGTATGTTGCTGAAATATGGGTAGCTTTGTCGATTGATCATGAAATCTCAGTGAGATTTGAATTGGCTTACTCTCTGATGAACTGCATGTCACTGTCAGGAATTCCGGCGTCATCGGACAAGTATCTTTCCACTTGCATGTGCAAATCGTACTTTTCGCGCAGGAGTAGGATTTTTTCCATCATCGGAGAAGCATGATGCAAATCAAGAGCGGTTTGATTTTGCCAGGAATCTATAAGCAATACGGTTTCCGGATCATTCATGGGGAAGAAATACACATACTTGAGGTTGCCTGGTTCGCTGCGAATCTTTTCTGCAATTCCGCTGCCTTCCATTTCTTCAGCAAATTTCCTTGCGTTTCCATTTTTACCGGAATAATACACGTGTACAATGACGCTCATAATTTTTTCCTTCAAGCAATTTTACTTTAGGTTTAAGCTTTAAATAATTAGCTGATTGTCTATCAACAAAGCGTCAGTATCGATATTGCCGTTTCCGCAAAAGTCGTTTACAGGCTTATTAGTGTTTGGCTTTTTGAGAAAATAAGTCGTGCATTTACTCTTTAGTTTGGAAAAAAAACTTGCCTGGAAATTTAACCTTTGGAGGTAAAAACGCGAATTTATCGATAGATGTGCGAATAATTCCTGGCAGTCATATCTGGCAATCTTTTAGACAGGCCCGAGTCAAAACAGCATCTGCCGAATTTCTTCCATGGCTTTTTCTTCGACGTCCTTATCATTGCATTTTTCAACAAAGAAACGATTGTCTGAAAAATAGGCATAGCGAAGGTACATGTCCTGGGAATAAAGTGTCTCAAAAAGCCTTACATTCTCATATGCTTTGGTAAATAACCTGTCTGAATAAACATCTGCAAGGTAGGGAACCGCAGTATACATCCTGATTTCCACCCTTGGATCAAAGAATGCAAGCAACATCGGGAAAGTGCCATAGCAACCTGATTCGACAACGACGATCCTCTTTTCCCGGATCTTACTTAACAAATTTTTTACCGCCGCCGTAACGACAGGATATTTCTCGAGATTCTTTCTGATCCGCGGAAACGAAAAGTCACACAATTCGCGAAATGTTCTCACATTTTCTTCTTCCAGGGCTTCCAGCAGAGGGTCGCGGATGACCTCATCTACGTCTTCTTGCCCCGTTAGCTTTTCCAGCATTTTCCTTCCCATCAGCCAGGGATAAATGCGATTTCTGCCTTTGGCTGAGAAGTAGATGTACGGAAGTAAGGTGTCTCGCAAAAGGAAAACATACGCAGTGTCCTCATCGTAGCCTACCCACTCACAAAAGTTGATCAGTTCTTCAATAAATGGATGCAGATCCTTTATTGGTTGAGGTTGAACTTCTTTGCCGATGCTTTTTAGCATCGTTTCCAAATCAAACCTTTCATCAGAATAAGTCAGGTTATTTGCATCCACAATCCTTGGGGTTATTTCAAACGGCGCTACGTGATTATCTGCCAGGTAACGGCGAAGTCTGGTAATACCAGAAAATTTTTCTTCCAACTGGTCACATAAGTAAAAATATCCTTCATCTTTAAGATCGTCCAGCATTTTCAGCAGTTGTTTTGCTTTATAGAGCTGTTCGTCAGTGACCGGAGAGGATTCAAAATTCTGTAAGTTTTTTTGGTAATATGTCAGGCTAAATGAAATAAAGCCCATTGCTACCTCACCAAATTTATTTCCGGGTCCTCACTTCCACTAATCTGTGCGGGGAGGTTTCGGAACATGTCGATGGTACTAATTTTTAACACAAAATCTGTTCCAGAGTCGAGCTAATAGAAGGCTATCTTCTGAAACACTATGTCGTGGATCTTCAAGTCACGTTCAAAATCAAAAAGTCCTTCATTCAACAAAAAATAACCGCGCAATGCATCTGTAACATCACAGGGTTCATCAACTAGGAGAACTTCAGTGAGAAAGCTTTGCCATTCCCCGACAGGCATTTCATAGTGGAAATCATTGTCAATTTCAAAGTCTACAGTCACGCCCATTTCGTTGCCCGCCTGATCGTGCCATGTGCGGTAAAAAACAAAATCAGACACTTCAATTGGTTCGCCGCTGGAATATCCTTGCGCTAGCCACGCATCGCTGTACATTTTTCCTCCTGTCAGACTCTGTCTAAAGTCATTTTACCGCACGCGTGAGTCGAACCAGCGGGCTCATGCTTTTAAGACCGGTTTTTACTTGGTTTATTTGCCAAAAATGGCGGATGATCATTGTGACTAAACATTGTCCATAACCACTTTTTGGTAATGGATCCAAGAAGGGACAGCGTTTAGCCTTCGTCCCTCTTTTCGCAGCACTTAACCTGGTTTTTATACAGCGTGTTCACTTCTGGGTTTTTATCCCCAAAGGTTTCCAGAATTTCATCCAAAATTACTTTTCTGTCCAGGCCTTGCTGCTCCATTTTCTTGATCTGTTTATAGACGCCAAAAACGGTTGAGGGACCTATTTCGGAAGAAAAGTGACCGATACCTTGATTCCAGGCAAACAATGAGAAAAGCTCATCCAATTCTTCAACCGTAACCCCCAGCGAGTAAGCTTTGATGAGTTCTCTGGTTGCTTGTCTAAATCGGGAAGCGCCGATGGCGTTGCTCATTGAGAGCAGGAGCTTGGCTTTCAGGTCGAGGGCTGAATCTTTTTTATCCCAGATGAGTTCCCAGAAATCAACGACCGTTCCCGCAAGCACGTCGTCAATGGCTTTGTAATTCACGATGGCGGTCGGTTTGAAGGGCATGTCCGCGCCGCTCTCGAAGGTAAGAGTTTCCATCTCAGTCCGGTAAAATAGACTCGGAACTCATGCTCTGAGATTTTTTCAGTCAAATGCTCAAATCCCAGATCTGCCAGGGCTGAATACAGGGGCTTTGGTTCAAAGCTCTGGATCACGCAGATCCCGTTGTTGAGATTTACCTGCTGCGCCTTATGCAAAATCATCGGCAAGAAATTTGTGGTCAAATTTCTGACATCAACGACAGGAAATGATGTTTTTTGCTTTTCCCAGTGTTTTTCCATGTGTTTATCATCCTAAAAATTATTGGAGCGGTTGCCATTACGGCGACCAACTCCGGGGTTTCATTATATATCCTAATTCAGGGATGGGCTGTAAAATCAATCAGGTTGAGGCTTTTTAAAGAGTTTTTTTGTATATCCCCCAGGAGAATATTTTGTTCCTTCTACTTATTCACTTTTGAAAGCAACGCCACGCACTCAACGTGTGTTTGCGCTAGCATAAGAGGACGCAGAAAAGTCCTCGGTTTGTGATGAAGATGACGGAAGAATTGCATTCCCGTCTTGATCAAATTGTCTCCGTGCTATCCCATAATTATTCTTATG
>Ga0209722_1000522_pt1 | contig 41608 bp, 38 predicted proteins | sample BioC12SIPDNA_2_FD_185745 | JGI IMG/M metagenome (GOLD analysis project Ga0209722, IMG submission 185745) | Anaerobic biogas reactor microbial communites from Washington, USA - Biogas_R1_A C12 SIP DNA (SPAdes) (version 2) | ecosystem: Engineered > Bioreactor > Anaerobic > Unclassified | place... | reverse complement strand
GCTATGGGGGGAACGCGGCGCAGGGGGGAAGGCAAGGCCGCGCAAGGGGGGAAAGCAAAGCGGGAGGAAGGGGGCCGCGCGCAAAGGGGGGAAGGTCGGGCGCAAAGGGGGAAGGCCGCGGCAAGGGGGGAAGCGATTGCAACCGTTTCGCAGATGTGTTCTACTTCTCCCCCAGTACGGCGGTTTGAACCCGGTCAAGGTAACTCCGCCAGCCTTCGCCCGCGCGCAGCCAAGCGCGTTGACCCCCGCGACCTTGCGTCGCGGGTGAACCCGGTCTGGCAAGAGCATGGCCCCTGCCAATAATCTCGCCCAAAGGCGGGAACCCGCCGGGCCGCTCTGGAGGGCCGGCTTCCATGCCGTCCGGGCTGTATCTGTAGACCGTCCCGCTGAGCTGGGGGCTATCATGTTTTATTGACAGGATTACAGGATCATCTGTTGGGAAAGGTTTTGTGCGTGGTCCCAACACACCGGGCTGTTGGGAAAGGTCGGGCGGGCCAAGCCGGAATGGAAAGAGACGAGTTTTTAACAGGAAACCCAGGAAAACAGGATCGGCAATGTGTGTGGCCCATGTCGAAAACCTCGCCCGAAGGACGGACAAAAGCGCGAAAGTACAATTCATTATTCATGAACCGGACCCTTTTCGCGCTTGTTTCGCGGCAAAAAAATAGGTCTGATTTTTCCACAGCCGCGTGGAAACGTAATTTCCTTGTAGGAAACACGATCAGTCCACGGCGGCACAAAAAACCTCAAGCGGTAAGTTCTCCACGTAAGATTGACTTACGCGACAAATTGACCCAGAGGAATCGGGCGGGGCTGAAAATGGCTGGAGGGACAGATCGTAAATAATAGTGCGAATAGTAGATTACGGGACTGACCCTTTCGCGGGACTGACCCTTTCGATTCTACCGTGTTGGATCTGTCCGGTCCAACGGCCTTCGACGGTGGCGGCGATTCGGAAGCGTAGGGCGTGATGCTTGGGTTGCAGGGCGAGAAAGAAGGTCACGCGCGAGGTCGAAAATGTCGCGATGAGCGAACCGGGCAGGGCGTGGCGAAGTTCATCCGTCCGCCGCCGGATGTAATCGATCCGGTTTACGCGGGGAAAATGTTGGTAGATCAGGAGCGACGGACCGGAGGACCAGAGGGCGATGGCTTCTCTCCAGAAAAGGAACTTGGAGGAATCCTTGCGGCCATAGGGGCGGGATTTGACCTCCAACCCGTTGTCGGGATCGAGAAAGACGAGGTCGCAGGATGGCGCGCGCTGGGCGAGGGCCTTGAGCCATTCGTCGCGTTCGCAGGCGGCATCCGGGACGATGGCGGAGAAATATTCGGCGTTGGGGAGGACATCGGTCTGTTCAATCAGCCCAACGTGACGCCGGGGATTCTGCCGCAAGGCCGCGCGGAGGGCGTTGAACAGGACGGGGTCGAATCCCTCCCAGCGGTCCGGTTGGTCCAGATAACCGGTGGTTTGCCCGTCGGTGCGGCCGTCGTCACGCGTCAACATCCAGGCGACGAGGATGCGAAAGCCGCTGGCTGAATGAATAGCCCGGATCAGCCCGTACTTCCGGTAGTCGTTGACGTCGCCGACATACTGGTTCTTCACGGCGGATGGGCTCAGGTCAGGGTGATGTCGAGGCGGAGGCCGAGGGCGGCGGCGAGCTTGCGCAGGGTGGAGAGGCGGATGTCGCCCGTGCCGTGTTCCAGGCGGGAGATCGCGGACTTGGTGGTGCCGATCTTGCCGGCCAATTCCATCTGCACAAGGCCTTTGGCCTTGCGGGCGCTTTTCAGCGCGGCGGCCAGTTGGCGGCCATCGGTTTCCGCAGGCGCAGCGGGGGCGGCGGGGGGGCGCTTGCGGGGCTTGGGTCTGGGTCGGATCATGCCGGCAGGTTAGCAGTTCTGTGAACAAGCGCAACTTGTCCGTCGAAATAGAACAAAAATGAGGCAGGAGGGGCGGGTTAGCGATAATGTGAACAAACGCAACCCGCCCGATGAGGTTTATGGGAGACAAGCAATGAAGAGCTGGTTAGCAGTAATGTGAACAGATTACCGGAACTTGGTGGGGAGGGGAGAGGCAGGGGGGCTGTGGGGGGAGAGAGACTGGAGACGATAGACTTGAGACTGGAGACGGGGGCCGGAAAGTCTCAGGTCTACAGTCTATAGTCTGGAGTCTGCCGCGCAGCGGCGGGGCGGGGCCAGACTTGTCGCGTGCATCATCCAGGTTGGAAACGGCTCGCTTGCCCGTCCGGGGCGGGCTTGTCCGCCTGGGGTGTCCGTCCGCGGTGGAGGGATTCGGCTAGGGATGGGGCGGGACCTCAAATGGGGATCACGTTACCGATGATTGCCGGTTGACAGGGGTTACCAAACAGAATATCAATATTGCATAGATGTTTGGTAAAAGGACGTGCGTCCATGTTTCTGAAGGACATGCTGAAGGAAGAGCTGGCGAATTCGCGGCGGATCCAGGCGGACGTCGAAGGCGCCTTGCGCAAGCTGCCGCCGGGGGCCTTGGTGCGCAAGAAGGTCGGGGGCCGGGTCTATTGCTATCTGGCCGAGCGGAAGGCGGGCAAGGTGGTGTTTGCCTATCTCGGGAAATTGCCCGCCGGGGAAATCCGCCGCTACGAGGAGGCCAAGCAGCGGCGGGCGGATTATCGCAAGCAACTTCGCGATCTGAAGCGACAAATCCGCTATCTGGAGAAGGCCATCCGCTTAAAATTGTGAAGCGAGGCGATTGCGTATTTGCGGGACGGTCACGGAACATGATACATATTTCCGCATGAAGAAGGCGCTGGGGGTGCTGAGTAAGCTGGAGCGATGTGGCGCGATCGCCAGGCCTGATTGCTTTGGGCAGAAATTGGATCATCGGGCACGATTGAGAAATCTACCCTGGCCCGACAAGGTCAAGGTCGTGATTGAACTGCAGAAGATCGCCAAGCCCATCCTTGCCGCGCGCGGGAAAACCGTGACCGTCTGGCCGGAAGATTGATCCGTTCCTCTCGCCAAGAACGCCAAGGGGAGGGCGTTTTTGACAGGATTCACAGGAGGGACAGGATGAGGAGATTTTCACATGGAGACGCGGAGTCACGGAGACAGTTTAACTACGAATCACGCGAATAGCACGAAAGGGGAAGGGCGGGGATTCGCGAGGAGGGGTTGGAGGAAATCGCGGCGCACTATAACCTCCAACCCGTCGGGGATTTTCTCCTGCGGATCGCGAGGCTGGGAGCGGAATGGCTGCGCGTGTCCAAAATTGTCAACCGTGTCTTTGGAAAAGTTAGCGTTAGTGTGAACGAGCGCGAGGCGGCGAAGTAGGCAGGCCGATCGGGCCGAAGGCGTTTTTAAGTGGGCATGTCATTATGCCCTATTCCCGGTGTAAGAATAAGCCGTCAAAATTCTCAAAGAAGAGAATCTTAATTGGGTGGCGCCACTAATTGGTTTCGCCTTTGACTTCAAAGGGCACGGGCATTCCAAAGAAATCGGTGTCCTTTAAAATATCTCGAATATAGCCTCTGGCGAGTAAAGTGGCATGTGATTGGAAGAACCACTGATATTGGAGGTAATCCTGCTCAATAAATGAAGGCTTATTAATCTTGTAGAAAAGCAAAAACTTAATTCTGCAAGATGAAAGCTCATCGGGGGCAGACCCGTCCGTGGGTTCTTCACCTAAAAATGCTTTAATGGTGATTTCTGCATTCTGAATCATCCGGTATGGATGTTCGTCTTCCGGTTTTTTCTTAAACTGTGGCTTAAGGTTAAACGAATATTTTATGTGCCCTTTACTATTAGGCACGGGCTTTTTAATTTCTTGGTATTCGCTTGAAACAAGCTTAACGCTGTCGAGCTCAATTCCTTTTAGAATTTCAGGGTGTTGGTTTACCATCGGGGTTCTCCTGCGTATGCCTTCGCCGCACTAAAAATATAGGGCTTGGTTTGTTCTGCTGCGTAGTGCACATCAAAATGCTGGACAATAGTATGAGAGGGTCTTTCTATACATTGTTCTAGAGACTGTTTGATAAAATCATTCAGTGACCGATCGGCTTGTTTTGCGGCGATGGCAACTTTTTTGTGCAGGTCTGAACCAATACGGATGTTGAAAGAGCCGCTAAATGGACGGTCCGGCTCTTTCGACTGCGCGGTGCATGTGGCCAGATAATCGTCAACGGCCTCTTTGAAAGCGGCTTCAAGTTCTTCGATTGTGTTGCCATGGTAAGTGACAAGGTCATTGATGAACTCTATGCGTCCGTAGAGGCATTTGTCTTCAATGCTTGTTTCGAGAGATCCAAGATAACCCTTAAACTCAAAGTATTTTTTCATTTGATCAAACCCACTTCTTTCAGTGAATCAACCACTAAACCGACTTGGTATACGCGAAGGTTTTTATCCGGGTGGGGCTCGTGCAGGTTAATAATATGTCTTGTGTCTGTATGAATGAACTTTCGCCTGGAGCCGTTCCCCGATATTTCTTGGTAACCTAGCTTCCGCAGGAGGGTGACTAGATCGGACCAAGGGAAATCACGGGGTGTTGGCTTTGAGGTTAATTTTCCTAGTAACTTGTCGGCTGTAGCCATTTGTTTTTCCAAACAACAGAATCATGGTGCAACTATACGGTAGTTGCAGGTGTTGGCAACAATATATTCTTGAAAAATTCTTGAAAAATCAAAATGTGCCATTTTTTTTGAAAAATTACTGAATATGGAGGCCATAATATCGATTAACATGCTGCAATACAACTTGTTGCCGACATCAATTGAATTCTGATTCTCAGTGGAAAACGGCCGTTTCGGGCCTTTTTAAGCCGTTTTGGGGTGTTTGAGACAAAAATTGGAAAATGGCGGGATTTAGCCGACTTTTTGCGAATTTTGCCTGAAATTGTGAAAATCGGCGAAAAATCCGAAAAACAGGCTGAAAATCGCGAAAAATTTGATTTCGGAGCCGTTTGGAGGCGTTTTAGGCCAAAAAATTGGCTCAAAATGGCCTAAAAATGGCCATTTTGGCGATTTTGGGGCTCAAGCCGCGATTTGTGGCAGAGGGGGCCGCGGAGCGGCGAGCGGCTCACGGCGACCGGGAGTCGCCGGAGCCGGAACGGATTCACCCACGGGGCAAGCCCGTGGGGGTCTTGGCAGCCCCGGCCTCAGCGAGGCCGGCTACAATGGGGCGAAAGCGGCGTCGAGCCGCCGCACTCCAAATGAACAGCCCGGCTACAGCATTCTGACTGCTGAATTGCCACTCCGTTCGCGGGGCTCTCTCGTTCGCCGCGAGACGCGGCGCTATAGACTTCGCGTTCGCCCGGCGCCTGGCCGGCTTGGGCTCGGCACTCAGCTATTCTGACCTCTGAACCCTATTTCTTGGCTGCGAGAGCAGCCAAGAGCTTCTCTGGCGTCACTGGGATTTCGAAGAAGTCGATGCCGGTGGCGTCTTGGATGGCGTTCAATACCGCGGGGGCGACGCCGACGACGGGGTGTTCGCCGATGCCGCGGGCGCCGAAGGGGCCGACTTCGCCGGGGTTTTCGACGCAATCAATGGTTTGCTTGCCGGGGGCGTCTTTGATGTTGGGGAAGCGGTACTTGCCGAACGAGGGGTTCAGGATCTTGCCGTCGGCGTCGTATTTGATTTCCTCATGGAGGGAGGCGCCGAGGCCGATCATGACGCCGCCGGCGATTTGGCCGCGGATCTGTTTGGGGTTGATGACGGTGCCGACGTCGAAGGAGGAGGCGAAGTGGTCGATGAGGATTTTGCCGGTCTTCTTTTCGATGCGGATCTGGCAGGCCTGGGCGCCGAAGGTGTATTCGACGCCGAGTCCGCCGCGTCCGTCGGCGTCGGGGTTGGAGTAGCGGGGGAGGCGGGCGTCGGAGGTGGTATGGACGACGTCGCCGATGGTGATGCCGGTTTCGGTGATGTAGCCGTGGATGAGGCGCTGGATGGGGATGCCGAGGTCGGGGTTGTGCTTGAGGAAGACGCGCTGGCCGTCGTAGTCGAGGTGGTCGACGTCGACGAGGAGGGCCTTGGCGGCGGTTTCCTTGAGCATCTGGATGGCTTTGTTGCAGGCGCGGATGAGGGCGCGTCCGCCCTGGGTGGTGAACATGGAGCCGATGGTCTGCCATTCCCAGGGGCAGTACTGGGTGTCGATTTCGCGGTAGACGCTGATCTTGGCGGGGTCGATCTGGAGGGCTTCGCCGGCGATCTGCTGGACGGCCGTGCGCAGGCCCTGGCCGACTTCGGCGCCGCCCATGTTGATCACGACGGAGCCGTCGGGGTTCATCTTGAGGTAGCAGGACTTGGAGGAGAAGGGGGCGCCTTTGGGGGATTTCATGAGGGCGGCGAAGCCGCGGCCGTAGTAGTAGTTTTCGTCTTCGGCGGGCTTGTCGCCGGCGAAGACGGCGGCCTTGACCTTGGCTTCGCAGTCGAGGACGGAGCCGTTGGTGGCGTACATGCGCTCGCCGGCGGCGTTCTGCTTGCCGGGGCCGAGGTAGTTCTTTTTCCGGAGGTCGAAGGGGGACATGTTGAGCTTGCGGGCGAGCATGTCCATGAGGCGCTCGACGGCGAAGTGGCCTTCCTGGTGGCCGTAGCCGCGGAAGGCGCCGACGGGGGGCGTGTTGGTGTAGACGCACTTGGATTCGAGCAGGGCGTGCGGGAATTCGTAGGGGCCGGTGCAGTTGTGGGTGGCGGCGTTGCAGACGTGGATGCCGGTGTCGGAGAACGCGCCGGTGGAATGGAGAATATCGGCCTGGATGGCGACGAGGGTGCCGTCCTTTTTGGCGCCGATCTTCATGTGGTGGCGGAAGCCGTGGCCGATGAGGGTGCTGGTGAAGTCTTCGCGGCGGGAGGCGACCCACTTGACGGGGCGGCCGGGGACGTGGGAGGCGATCCAGGCGACGGTCTGCTCGACGGTGATGTCGGACTTGTAGCCGAAGCAGCCGCCGATTTCGGGGATGCGCACGCGGACCATGGAGGAGGGGACGTGGTAGGCGTGGGCGAGGTCGTCGCGGATGATGAAGGGGCAGATGGAGGAGGACCAGGCGTCGATGGTGCCGTCTTCGTTGAAGCGCACGATGGCGCCGTGGGGCTCGATGGCGGCGCAGGAGCCGTGGGGATAGACGAATTCGCCTTCGACGACGACGTCGGCTTCGGCGAAGCCTTTTTCGACGTCGCCTTTCTTGAGGCGGTAGGTATTGGCGATGTTGGTGCCGGGGACGGCGCCGAGGCCGGGGAGGTGCCAGTAGTTTTCGGCGTGGTCGTGGATCAGGACGGCGTCCTTGGCGAGGGCGGCGCGGGCGTCGGTATAGACGGGCAGGGGCTTGTACTGGACCTTGATGCCTTTGAGGGCATCGACGGCATGGCGCTTGGTGTCGGCGATGACGGCGGCGACGTGGTCGCCGATGTGGCGGACCTTGCAGACGGCCATGGGGGAGATGTCGCTGATGTTGTCGCCGTAGAGGGTCTTGCAGTCGCGGCCGGTGACGACCTTGACGACGCCGGGCATTTTTTCGGCTGCGGAGGAGTCGATGGAGAGGATTTCGGCGTGGGCGGTTTCGGGGTGGAGGATGGCGGCGTGGAGGAGGCCGGGGAGGCGGATGTCGTCGAGGTATTGGGCTTTGCCGATGGCTTTGGAGATGGCGTCGGGGCGGGTGAGGGATTTGCCGATGTATTTGAATTTGGCCATGGGGGGCTCCGTGCGGTTCTGGATCTGGAATGGGGGAGAAAGATAACATGGGGGCGAGGGAGGGACAAATAAGAATGAAGAATTACGAATGAAGAATGGCGGGAACGCGGAAGCGTTTTAGCGGGAGAACAGCCGGAAACCGTTCAACTACGAATGACGCGAATGGCACGAATGGAGAGGGGGCGGGGAAAGCGGAGGGGATGTTTTTTCCACAGAGAATAGATACACAGAGAACGAGCCAAGAAGATCGGGGCTACCACGGATTTTACCGATTTCACGGATTGGGACGGGGCGCCGTTTTGCAGGGCAAAACAGTTCAGGCGGCGGGATTTCGCGGTGGCCGCACGCGCCGCGCGTGCGGCGCCGCGAACCCCACCGCCTGCCGCGTCCGCTGGACGCGTCGCGCCCCTTCTCTGGATCGCTAACGTCCTAATAATCTGTGCAATCGGTGTCATCCGTGGTGGTTTCATTCGCGTCATTCGCGTGATTCGTAGTGGGCATCGACAGTCCGTGGTCCCAACCTTGAACCCTGAACCTGTGCCCTTGCCAAGGGCCCTTGGCAAGGGCACAATGCGGGCATGAAACCGTGGAGAATCACGCGCAGGGACGTCATCGGGCTGAAGTTCATCTGTCCGGACTGCGGACAGCATGTGGATGCGGGGCGGGAGCTGCTGGGCGAGCTGGTGGAGTGTCCCACCTGCGGCAAGCTGATGCAGGTGCCGGACCTGAAGAACGCGCCGGGCGACATGCCGCCGAAACGGCTTCCGGCCGCGCCGCGCAAACCGCGATGAAGCGCAATCGGCGCGGCGGCTGGCGCTGGCTTGTTCTGGTGTTTCTGGCGGGGCTGGCCATCATGGCGGGGCGGGGAGTCTATCCTTTTCTGGCGCGGCACGCGCCGGTGGCGACGGATATCCTGGTGGTGGAGGGCTGGGTGGGGGATGACCAGTTGCGGCAGGCGGCGGCCTGGGCGGCATCGAACGGGGTGGAGAAGATCCTGGCGACCGGGGGTCCGATTGAGACTGGCCGTTGGCTGGCATCGTGGGAAACCTATGCGGACATGACCAAGGCCCGGCTGGAGGCGCTGGGGCTGGGGGAACGGTTTGAAGTGGCGGCGTTTCCGGCGCAGCCGGTGCGCCGGGGCCGCACGCGGGAATCGGCGCGGGCGTTGCGGGCCGGACTGGCGCCGTTGCCGAGCGCCTTCAACCTGGCGAGCGAAGGTCCGCACGCCCGCCGGAGCTGGCGCGCGTTCCGCGATGAATTCGGCGGGGATGTGCAGGTGGGCAGCGTGGCGCTGGAGCCCACGGCATTCGGACGCCGGGACTGGTGGCGTTGTTCGGAAGGGGTGCGGGCGGTGCTGGGAGAGGCCATTGCCTATGGCTACGACTTGCTGCCGGGCGGCGGGGAGTGACAGAGGGGAACGGGGAAAACTCAATATCCAACATTCAATATCCAACGTTCAAGGGAGCAGCTGAACAGCCCGGACGGCAACATGTCTTGAATCATGCCCTCTGACCTCTTTTTATGTGGTCAATGGGGGCGCGGGTGAGGTATAGACTGGACCCAGTCAGGAGAATTTGACATGAAAGCGATCCATTTTCTGCTGGGGCTGGTTTTGTTTCTGTCGCTGGCGGCGGCCGGACTGGCGCTGGTCATTTCGCCGCAGGTTCCGGAAGTGCTTCGGACGGCCGTGGCCTGGGGCGCGGCGCAGCCGGACTGGGTCAAGGTGGCGGTGGGGATTGGCGGGCTGGTGTTTCTATTTGCGTACCTGCTGACGGGATTTCCCTGGCGGCGGGCGGCGTTCATCACGTTCGAGAATGAAAACGGCACGGTCAGCGTGAATACGGAAGCGGTGCAACGCTATCTGGACACGTTGAAAAACGAATTTGCGGCGGTGGTCTGGCAGAAATCGCACCTGCGCGTGGTGCGGGGCGCGCTGGACGTGGGCCTGGTGCTGGGGGTCCGGGACGGCACGCAGATTCCGGAGCTGTGCAAGCTGATGCAGGCGCGGGTGCGCGAACTGCTTGAGGAGCATTTGGGTACGTGCGATCTGCACGGGGTCTCGGTGGAAGTCAACGAAATCCGCTCGCGCAAGCCGGCCCCGGCCGGGACCGCGACCTAGGCGGGCGGGGCGAGGAGCGCGCGCATGGATTGGGATGCATTTGCCGAAGGGCATCTGGCGGCGGCCCGCGAGGTGCTGACCACGCTGCGGCCGGCGATCGAGGCCGCGGCGGCGGGGATGGCCGGGTGCCTCCGCCAGGGGGGCAAGGTGATGGCATGCGGCAACGGCGGCAGCGCAGCCGACGCCCAGCATTTCGCGGCGGAGCTGGTGAACCGCTTCCAACTCGAACGCCGGCCCTATGCGGCCCTCGCGCTCTCGACGGACACCTCGGTCCTGACTTCGATCGGCAACGACTACGATTTCGACCAGGTGTTTGCCAAGCAGGTGGAGGCGCTGGGCCGCCGGGGCGACCGGCTGCTGGCCGTTTCCACGAGCGGGAACGCGGTGAATGTGTGCCGCGCGGCTGCGGCCGCGCGGGCAGCGGGGGTCTGGACCGTGGCATTGTGCGGCGGATCAGGCGGCCGGTTGGCGGGCCTGGCCGACGAAGTGCTGTGCGTGGCCGCATCGACCGTGACCGCGCGCATCCAGGAGGGCCATGGCATGATCCTCCATGCCCTGTGCCAGTTGATCGAGGAGCAGTTGGCAGAATGACGGCCGGGCCGGCGGGGGCGGCGGGCCTTTTACAGGAGCACAAGGAATCATGAACAAGGCGGCAACTCCGGACGTGGTGGTGGTCGGATCGGTGGCTTTTGACAGCGTGCAGACCCCCAAGGCCCGGCACGAAAAGCTGCTGGGCGGCTCGGCCAGCTACACCAGCGTGGCCGCGGCCCTGTTTGCCCGGACCGGCATCGTGGGCGTGGTCGGAGAGGATTTTCCGCCGGAATACGTGGAGATCTTCGAGCGCGCGGGCGTGGATCTGCAGGGGCTCCAGCGCGAGCCGGGCAAGACCTTCCACTGGAGCGGGCTCTACGAGGACAACATGAACAACCGGCGCACGAACTGCACGGACCTCAACGTGTTCGCGGATTTCAACCCGGTGATTCCGGAAGCCTACCGGACGAGCCCGTATCTGTGCCTGGAGAACATCGCGCCGGCCCTGCAGGCGCGCGTGCTTGACCAGATGGAAAAACCCCGCTTTACCGTGCTGGATACGATGGATCTGTGGATCAACACCACCCGCGAAGAGCTGATGAACGTGATCGCACGCGTGGACCTGCTGACGGTGAACGAGCACGAGGCGCGGCACCTGACGGGGAAGGGGTCGCTGCTGAAGGCGGCGAAGAAGATCCTGGACATGGGGCCGAAATACGCGCTGATCAAGAAAGGCGAGCACGGGGCGTTTTTGATGTCGCAGGACGACATTCTGATTGTGCCCGCCTGGCCCCTGCTGGAGGTCGTGGACCCCACCGGCGCAGGCGACACCTTCGCCGGCGGCCTGCTGGGCACCCTGGCGGAGCTGGGCGATGTGACGCGGGAGAACCTGCACAAGGCGCTGGTCAACGCCACGGTGACGGCGGCCTTCACATGCGAGGCGTTCAGTGTGGACCGCCTGCGGCAGATCACGCGCGCCGAGCTCGACGAACGCGCCGCCGCCTTCCGCCGCATGCTGCCGTGAGGCGGCGTGCGGGGGAAGCAGGGGGCTCAGTATCAGAATTCAGGATTCAGAATGAACAGCACGCGACAGTCAATCCTGAGGCGCATCCTCCAAAATCCGCAATAAATCCCCTGCCTGCCCTCCCTGCGGTTCACGGGCATGACATTTTGCCCTCCTTGATTTGCCCAACTGCTCCCTGAACCCTGAACCCTGAATCCTGAACCCTGAACCCTGCCCTCTAGCCATTCTCCCCCGCCGGGGATGCTTGACCTTGGGCGGGAAGGCGGTCACAATTCCGGCCGATGAACGGGTTGGCGTGGACGGAATTCTTCCAGGGCACCCCTTGGCTGTCCGGGGGGGCGGCGCTCCACGTGCTGATCTTCCTGGCGGTTGCGCTGCATGCCCTGCGGCACCGCCGGCGCGCCGATTCGACGCTGTTGTGGCTCTTCGTGACCTGGTCGCTGCCGGTGGCGGGGGCGTTGCTCTACGCGATGTTCGGCGTGGACCGCGTGCCGAAGACGCGCTGGCGCCGGAGCGTCCAGCGCCGAATCCGCCTCGATGGAGTGCGGGATGCCGCCACGGACGATGTGCTCCCCGAAGCCTACTGGCGCTCGATGGGCCGGGCGGCGGTCACGCCCGAGGATGAATGGCTGCGGGAACTGGACCGGCCCCTGGCCGCCATGCTGGAGAATTTTCCGCTGCTGGGCGGCAACCGGGTCATCCCGCTGCTGACGGGCGACGAAGCCTTTCCCCGGATGCGGGAGGCGATCCGCTCGGCCCGGCACCACATTCACCTGCAATCCTTCATTATCGGCAACGACCCCGTGGGCCGGGAATTCATGGAGGAGGTGGCGGAACGCGCCCGCGCCGGGGTGCGGGTGCGGGTGCTCTACGACCGGTTCGGGTCCTCCCACGCGCTCTGGGGCGGCTTGTTCCGGAAATACCGCCGGGTTCCGAACCTGACGGTTGCGGGCTGGACGCAGTCGAACCTGTTCCGCCGGCAGTTGCATTTCAACCTGCGCAACCATCGCAAGACGCTGGTGGTGGATGGGCGGATCGGCTTCATGGGCGGGGTCAACCTCAACGATTATTCCCGGAGCCGCCCCGGCCAGCCGGCCATCCAGGACTACCATTTCCAATTGCTGGGACCCATCGTGCAGGAGTTGCAGTATTCGTTCCTGCGCGACTGGCATGTCATGACCGAGGAGGACCCGCAGCGCCTGCTGAGCGCCGAGCATTTTCGCAAACTGCCGCCGGAAGGCGCGGCACTCGCCCGGGTGGTCAACAGCGGGCCGTCCTCGGACCTGCGGGTGGCGGTGGACCTGTTCTTCAACGCGGTCAACGCAGCGCGCCGGCAAGTCTTCATCATTACGCCCTACTTCCTGCCGTCGGAGGATCTGCTGCGGGCGTTGCGGATGGCGGCGCTGCGCGGAGTCCAGGTCTACCTGGTGGTGCCGGAAAAAAGCAACCACTGGTACACCACCTGGGCGGGCCGGGCGACCTACGAAGACCTGCTGGAAGCCGGCGTGCGCATCTTCGAGCGCGCCCCCCCGTTCATTCACGCCAAGGCGATGACGGTGGACGACCGGATGGGCGTCGTGGGGTCGTCGAACTGGGACTACCGCAGCCTGTACTCGAACTACGAGACCAGCCTCGCCGTCTACGATTCGGAATTCGTCATGCATTTGAAGCTCCTGATGATCGAAGACCTGCACCAAAGCCGCGAGGTCGAGCTGACGGCCTTCAAAAACCGGCCGGTGACCCACCGCTACCTGGAAAACCTCTGCGGGCTTCTTTCGCCGCTGCTTTAAATGAGGACAGAGAACAGCCCGAACAGCCGGAACTGCGAAAAGCGCGAATTGCGCGAAATGTAAAAGCCGATCTCACGCCAGGAGTCCGGAAGGCCGGGCGCTGTGGCCCAGAGCGCCGGGCTGTTCATTTCCATTCTGAATTCTGAATACTGAATACTGTCCTTGAGCGAGGTCGTATCTGCAATGGAGCGTGGAAAAACGAACCACGTTGTAGCCGCGCTCGCTGAGCACGGGGCTGTCCGGATCGGAGGCGGACGTGCCCGGCGGGCGCATCTGCAATCAGGTGCCGAGATGCAGCCTGAAGGCTGGACTACGAACACAACCCGTTTGTAGTACACGCTGCAGCGTGCGGAAGATTCCAGAAGCACCCACTCGCCGATGCCCCCTGCGTGCATTTCCGCGGGAAAGGATTGCGCGGGGGGGTGGGGAGGTCTAAGATGCCTTTCTGCGTGGCAATATCACAAGGAGCAGACATGAAAACATCATGGCGGTTGGGATGGATGCTGGCGGCGGCGTTCGGGCTGGTTCTGCTGGGGGGGTGCGGGCGGAAGGAACAGTCGGCGGCTGGCGATGCGGCGGCCAAACCTGAATTCAAGTTCAGCTACAGCATTTTCTTCCCCCCTCTGCACATCCAGGCCAAGACCGGCATGGACTGGGCGGCCGAGGTTGAACAGCGCTCGGGCGGCCGGATCAAGATCACCGTGCATCCGGGCGCCACCCTTACGAAGGCCGACCAGTGCTGGCAGGGGGTGCTCAACGGCATTTCCGACATCGGCATGAGCTGCTTTGCCTACACTCCAGGGCGGTTTCCGCTGCTGGAGGCGCTGGATTTGCCGCTGGGCTGGCCGGACGGCCTGACGGCCACCCGCGTGGCCACCGCGCTGGCGGCCAAATACTCCCCCGCCGAAATCCAGGGCGCGAAAATCCTCTATGTTCATGCCCACGGCCCCGGCATCCTCGCCACGAAGAAACCCGTGCGCTCCCTGGACGATCTGCGCAACCTGAAGATCCGCGGCACGGGGCTGTCGGCCGGCATCGTGACGGCGCTGGGCGGCACCGCCGTTGGCATGCCGCAGCCGGAAACCTATGACGCCCTGCAAAAGGGCGTGGTGGACGGCACGTTCTGCCCGATCGAGACCCTTAAGGGCTGGAAGCAGGGCGAAGTCATCCAGTACATCACCGACACGAAGACCATCGGCTACTCCACGGCCATGTTCGTCGCCATAAACCAGGCTGCATGGGATGCGCTGCCCGCCGACCTGCAGCAGGTCGTGGCGGAGGTCAGCGCGGAGTACGTGGACAAGCACGGCGTCGCCTGGAACCAGGCGGATGCGGAAGGCCTGACCTTCGTGCAGGAACTGGGGCGGGAGTTCATTTCCCTGTCGCCCGAAGAAGAAGCCCGCTGGCAGCAACAGGTCGCGCCGATCCTGGACCGCTATCTGGCCCAGGCGGCGGAAAAAGGCCTGCCCGGCGCCGACTTCCTGCGGGACGCGCAGGCCCTGATTGCGGAGGCCCGCGCGGCCCGGCCATGAGTCCGCTGTCGGGTACCAGCGCCCGCACGGGCATCCTGCGGATTGTGACCCACGCCATGGCCACCCTCGGCGGCCTTGCCGTGGCGGGCATCATCGGGGTGACCATGGCGGACATCATTGGCCGCCAGTTCGGCATGCCCGTTCGGGGCGCCTACGACCTGGTACGGGTTCTGGGGGCCATCGCCATGGCCTGCGCCCTGCCGCTGACCAAGGCGGTAAAGGGGCACATCGCCATTGAATACTTCTTCCAGAAAATGGGGCGTCGCGGCCGGGCCGTGGTCGATACGGTCATGCGCCTGGTCCTGCTGGCTCTTTTCGGACTGCTGGCCTGGCGCTTCGTTCTCCAGGGCCGCGGATTCCTGGACAGCGGCGAAGTGACCACCACGCTGCACATGCCCATGTTCTGGGTGCCGTGGCTGGCCGCGCTGGCCTGCCTGGTCACCGCCGGGGTGACCCTGTGGCACCTGCTGCATCCCGGCCGCTCCATGATCCGGCCCCGCTGATGACGGACCTGCAAACAGGCCTGGCCGGCATCGCGCTGCTCTTCCTGCTGCTGGCGAGCAGCATGCCCGTGGCCTTTGCCATGACGCTGGTGGGCCTGGTCGGCTTTGCGGTGGTCGTCAACCCGGCCGCCGCCCTGTACATGCTGGCCACGGACTACTACGACACCTTTTCCAGCTATGGCCTCACCGTCATCCCGCTGTTCGTGTTCATGGGCCAGGTGGCGTTCCATGCCGGCATCAGCCGCAAACTGTTCAATGCGGCCCAGAGCTGGTTCGGCTGGTTGCGCGGCGGTCTGGCCATGGCCACCGTCGGCGCCTGCGCCGCCTTCGGCGCCATTTGCGGTTCCGGACCGGCCACGGCCGCGACGATGGCCGCCGTCTGCCTGCCCGAAATGAAGCGCTATCGCTATCATCCCGGGTTCGCGGCCGGCACCGTGGCGGCCGGCGGCAGCATCGGCATGATGATTCCGCCCAGCGTGGTTTTCATCGTCTATGGCGTGTTGACGGAGCAGAGCATCGGCAAGCTGTTCATTGCGGGCATCGTGCCCGGGCTGTTGATCAGCGCGATGTTCATGGCGACGATTGCGCTGCTTTGCGCCCGGCGCCCGGGACTGGCCCCGCCGGCGTCGGCGGCGGGCTGGCGAGAGCGCTGCCGGTCGCTCGGCGGCGTGGTCGAGACACTCCTGCTGTTCGCGCTGGTGATGGGGGGCATGTTCGCCGGCTGGTTCACGCCCACGGAAGCCGCCGCGGTCGGCGCGGCCGGCAGCGTGGCCATTGCCCTCGGCGCCCGCAAGGCCAGCTTTCGGATGCTGGCCACCGCCATGGGCGAAACCCTGCGCACCTCCTGCATGGTGCTGGTGATCGTGGCGGGCGCGACCGTCTTCGGCCATTTCCTGCAGATCACCAACGTGCCGACGGAACTGGCGGCGTGGATGTCCGGCCTGCCGCTGCCGGCCTGGGGCATCATGCTGGCGATCCTGTTCTTCTACCTGGTCGCCGGCGCCTTTCTCGACGCCCTGGCCCTGGTGATGCTGACCATCCCCATCTTCTACCCCGTGGTGCTGGACCTCGGCTACGATCCCATCTGGTTCGGCGTCATGATTGTACTCGTCACGCAGATGGGCGTGATTTCGCCCCCGGTGGGTGTCAACGTCTACGTGGTCAGCGGGATGGACCGGGCGGTCTCCCTGCAGAGCGTGTTCAAAGGCGCCTTGCCCTATCTGGCGGCGCTGATCGTCGCCGCGCTGCTGCTGCTGGCCTTTCCGCAGATCGTGACGGTTCCGACAACCTGGGTCAAGTAGGCGCGGAAGGAGGCGGGCCATGAATGCAACGGTCAAGCACGAGAATTTCCGGAAGATCCTGTTCTGCACCGACTTCTCCGAGAACGCGGACCGCGCGTTCGTTTTCGCGGTGAATTCGGCCGTCCGCAACACCGGCTGCGAACTGCACCTGCTCCATGTCATTCCCGAACCCCCCGCCCAGTTCTGGAAGGGCTACATTTACGAAGTGGACGAGGATGTGGATGCCCGCGCCAAGCGCGAAATCGACGCCAAGCTCGCGGAGACCTATCGGCCGCGCGTGCCGGCGGATGTCCGGCTCGTCATTGCCATGCGCATCGGCGAAGCCCGCCACAAGATCCTCGAATATGCCCGCGAGCAGGGCATCGACCTGATCATCCTGGGCCGGCAAGGCGCCGGCGCCGTCGGCAAGATCCTGTTCGGCAACGTCACCGAACGCGTCGTGCGCAAAGCCGACTGCCCCGTGCTCGTCATCCCGCCCCTGATGAAGTAGCCGGCTCGGTTTGGAGTGCGGGGTTCAGCCGACGCAGGGCTCCTCGCGGTCGCCATGCGGTCCCGCGGGAAGAAACGCTTTACCATATCGAAGATAAAAGGCTGGAAACCGGGCGCCGGTCACGCTAAAGTCTTTTATATTGAGTCCGAAATAATCACGGAGGGTATGGTTCATGAAAATATCGCGCGTCTTGTTTTCCTTTATCGCGGTGGTGGTGGTTGGTGCAATGCGACCGGCCCACGCCGAAACCATCCTGACCTGGACCTTTCCAGTCAGCAGCCAGGCCAGCCAAGTGGCGGACAGCGCCAATGCCAACCTGGATTCCGGAGGCGGCTACAACCTCCTGAGCCGCGGCGCAGGAGCCCCGGCCACTACCGGTGCAGGTTTCCGTACCACCGGGTTCCAGAACAACGGCATTGACACGGCCAACGCCGACTATTTCCAGATCTTCCTGTCGGCCGCCAACGGCTATGCCCTGTCGCTGAGTGGCATTACAGGCGGTTATGTCGGAACGGGAACTTTTTCGGCCGATCCGGGTGTGTCCCATCAATGGGCCTACAGCTTCGATGGCACGTCCTTTTCCCTGATCGGCGATGCGACCACGCGCATCGGCAACGGCTCCAGCAGTTTTGACTTTTCCGGCGTGTCGGCCCTCCAGAATATTGCCGCCGGCACGGATGTGACCTTGCGCTATTATGCCAGCGGCCAAACAACCACGGGCGGCTGGGGCTTCAGTTCCCAGGGATTCACCGTGGATGGCACCCTGAGTGTCGCTGGTTTCAGTGTTGGATTCGACAAGACGAGCGGATTTGAGGTGGAAGAGGGCTCCTCCGACACCATCACGGCCACGGCCATGGGCGGAACAGAACCCTACAGCTACACGTGGACCAGCTCGCTGAATCAGGATGACTATACGGCCGCCCTCGGGGTGTTCACGATTGAGGACACGGCGCCGACCGGCGACTACTGGGCACAAGTCATCGCCACGGACAACAGTGCGGCATCCGTCACGAACACGATCAACTTCAGCGTCGTTCCTCCGACGGTCAAATACACCATCACGGTGGCCGAGACCCAGAACGGCACCGCGACGACCACGCCGGCGGACGAAGCCGAGGCGGGTGCAACCGTCACCGTCAACACCTCCCCCGCCAGCGGCTACGCGGTGGAATCGATCGTGGTCAACGGTGGCGCCGTGACCGTGACCGGCAACACCTTCACCATGCCCGCGCAGGCGGTGACCGTCACCGTGACGTTCATGGAAGCCGCCACCAGCGGGGCCTTGATCATCTCGCAATATTACGAGGGTGCCCGCTTTGACAAGTGGATCGAAATCTACAATCCCGGCAGCGTGGCCATTGATCTGGCCGGGGGTGAGTTTTATTTGGGGTTGTGGGCCAACATCAACAACCGGGAATTGTGGAAGACGGGGGGGGCACCCAGTTTCAGCATGGCCTTGACCGGCAGTATCCCCCCGGGTGGTACTTATCTGTTGAGTCACCTACAGGCCGCTTTGCCGACATATGCCACCGCGGCCCAGGCCAATAGCCAAGTGATTAATTTCAACGCCGATGACAGCGTGGTGTTGTACACCGGCGCCACCTATGCTTTTGCCAACGTGGTGGATGCTTTTGGCATGACTGCCAGCAATGCGATGAATACCAGCTTCGTGCGAAAAAATACCATCACCACCGGCGTCAACACGGACTTCAACGCGGCGGATTGGGATGAGTTCTCGAATACGGCGGTGGATTCGGCCGCGGCAGGCACCAACGAGCGCCTGGGCTACCACAGCACCGGCCCGGTGGTGTTTGGCGTGACATTCGACAAGTCAGAGGGCTTCACGATCGAGGAAGGCACCAGCGACACGATTACCGCAACGGCGGCCAACGGCACCGCGCCTTACAGCTACACGTGGACCAGCTCGTTGAATCAGGATGACTATACGGCCGCCCTCGGGGTGTTCACGATTGAGGACACGGCGCCGACCGGCGACTACTGGGCACAAGTCATCGCCACGGACAACAGTGCGGCATCTGTCACGAACACGATCAACTTCAGCGTCGTTCCTCCGGCGGTCAAATACACCATCACGGTGGCCGAGACCCAGAACGGCTCCGCGACGACCACGCCGGCGGACGAGGCCGAGGCGGGCGCGACAGTCACGATCAACGCCACGCCGTCCGACGGCTATGTTGTGGATGCCTACAGCGTCGTGGGCGCCGATACGACGGTGATCGGAACCAGCAGTTCCTTCGTCATGCCCGGTCAGGCCGTCACGGTGACGGTGACATTCAAGGAGCATACGGGCAGCTCGCTGATCATCTCCGAAGTGACTGATCCGCAAGACAACGCGAACGCCAAGTTCGTCGAGCTGTACAATGCCGGAGGATCCGCCGTGGATCTGGCGGCGGGTCAGTGGCACCTGGCCCGTCAGGCCAATGGTAGCACTTGGGCCAACGTGGCCTTGACGGGCACTGTGGCGCCGGCCGGGAAATATGTCATCATCTACAGCGCCTCCAACTTCGCCGCAGCTTATCCCGGGGTGACCCCGGACCAGACGGCCGGCTCGGTTGTGACCGGTAACGGGGACGACGGCTACTTCCTCTATAGCGGCGGCGATAATACCGCCGGCATCTTGGAGGACGTCTATGGCGTGCTCAACGAGGACGGCACCGGCATGACTTGGGAATACACGGATGGCCGGGCGGTTCGCAATACAGGCATCACAGTTGGCAATCCGACCTGGACAGCCGGCGAATGGACCATCACACGGCCGGAAATAGCCGCCAATATGACCCCGAGCGTGCATCCGGACGGGCCGGCGGTGCTGAGCGTGTCGTTCGACAAGGCCGAAGGGTTCCAGATCGCTGAAGGTGCCGGGGCCGCGATCACGGCCAACGCCGTTAATGGCACCGCGCCTTACACCTATGCGTGGACATCGTCAATGCAGCCGGCCGACTATGCGGCCGTTGACAACGTCTTCACCATTAACGCCGCGGCCCCCACGGGTACCTATTGGGCGCAGGTGGTGGCCACGGACAATGCAGCAGCCAGCGTCACCAACACCATCAATTTCAGCATCGTGGTGGTGTCGGATACCGCCACGCTGCCGATCAACGAAAGCTATACCGCGACGTTTGACTGGACCACGCTGCCCGGTTGGACCGGCGTTGGCATGACTACCTATTCCGACGGCGATATGTCGTTCAATGCGAACGGCGACATGCTGACCGTGAAATTTGACGCCGCCCCGGACGAGCTGTCGTTCTCCCTGCAAGGACGCGACACCACCGCCGGAACCGCGCCAATGAATTTCGTGGCGGAAGAGTCGGCAGACGGCACGACCTGGACCCCCGTGGAGACGATCGATGAGAGCGTGGTTTCGACCTCCCAGACAACCTTCGGGCCCTATGCCCTGTTGGCGGCCTCCCGGTATGTCCGCTGGAACTACGTCAATAAATATGCCTTCAATCTGGGCTTGAACAACGTGGTTATCACGTCCAGCGGCGCCCCGGTCCCGACCGTCGTCATCAGCGGCGATCTGAGCGTGACCGTGAATGAGGAGATGAGCCTGACCATCACCCTGCAGAACGGCACCGCGACCGAATGGTGGATCGACCTGACGGATCCGGATGCGATCGCGGACAACAGCTACGGCTGGGTTCCCGCGACCGGCGCGTTCACGTTGACGCCGACCAAGGTCGGCAACTACACGCTGACGGCCACGGCGGTGGATGGGGACTTGAATCCCATCGACAGCGACACCGTCACCATCGAGGTGTCGCCAGCGTCGGGAAATCCGCCCATCGTGTCCATCACCTTCATCGCAGGTACGGGTTTCAGCTTCCAAGTGCCGGAGGGCTATACCCTCTACAGCGTGGAAGGCGCCAGCGCGTTGTCTGGCGACACCTGGGCGTGGACGACGCTGTCGTCGCCCACCGACTACACGGTCAGTGGTTCGACGATTACGATCCTGCGCGCCCCGGCGGATAAGCGCATGATCCGCATCTGGGTCACCCCGGCGCCCTAAACGGCGCGAAGCGTTGCGCCACCGCCGGTCCCGTTCGCGGGACCGGCGGTTTTATTTTGGAGTGCGGGGACAACGACCAACGGGAGGCGGCCCCGCTTTGGCTGCTGGGCTGTTGGCTGTTGGTTCGGCTGCCAAAAACTCCAAAGCGGCGTGGCGCTCGCGGAGCCGCGCTTCCCGCCGCCCTCCGAATGACGCCCGAATGACGCCCGGCCGTTTGTCTGGACTTTGAGACAGGCCGGGACTACGCTGTTATCGGCAGAGAAGGTTTCGACACATGTGTTCCAGACAGATGGAGATGACAATCCATGGATTGCGCGGCCACACCGGCCGGGTGTTGCTGATCCTTGGGTTTTCGTGCGTCGCGCTGTCAGGAGCCGGTTCGGGCCGCGCGGAAAACATGGCGATCGCCTGGCAAAATGGCGTGCCATCGCTGGCATCGGAAGATTGGCCGGGTTATCGCCTCGTTCTGGAGCAATCCGATTCGCTCGCCAACTGGGAGGAAACGGCCCGCGTTCGCAGCCGCCTTCGGCCCTACGTGGATGTGGCGGCCAGCCATCACGCCGCGCGGTTCTACCGGCTGGCGGCGACAGCCCTGCAGTCCTCGGACGACTGGTCCAACCAATTGATTCCGTCCGGCGGCGAATTGTTCACGCCGGGCTTCGGGAGCGGCCTTGCGGCGATCCGGTTCGCCAAATTCTCGATCTTGCTGGACCAGCCTGACCGCATCTATTTCCAGGATTCGGCCAAATGGCCGTACCATTATCATTTCGCCGTGGCCCGGCTGCCGGGTTATGCCGAGATGAGCGTCCTGGAATACGATGCCCAGGCGCTGTTCCCCGGTGTCAACCAGCACATGGCCATCGGCACGGTGATGCGCGCCCCCGATCCCCAGGTGCGCGAGGTGGGCATCGAGATCGTCGGCGCGGAGCCGTTCCCGATCGAACAGGTCGCGGATTGGATCGAAGCTGTGCAGCGACGCCTGGTACTTGAGGATGGCTGGCGGACCTTCTACATTCCTTCGGCCGAGCAGCGCGCCGCTGCCGAGGCGGGAGCCACGTTTCTGGCCGCGCGCGGCATCGCGCTGGATTCGCTGTCGCGCTGGGTCAGCGGGAATGCCGGTTATTCCCCGGGCTGGGCCTTTGGCAAGCTGGTCTTTGTGCCGGGCGCGGAAGTGAGTGACGCGCTGGGTGCCGGGCGCTTGAACCTGATGGACATCCTTGTGACGGATTATGTTCCGGCAGAATTGCCGGTGCTGGCCGGCTATCTGGCCCTCGAACCGGCCACGCCTAATTCCCATCTCGCGCTGCTGGCGCGCTCCTTGGCGTTGCCCTTTGCCTACGCCAGTGGCGCCGGCCTGCAAGCGGAAATCGCCAGCCTGTACGGCAAAGAGGTGCTCCTTGTCGTCGAGGAAACCAATGGGGAATGCCGGATCACGCTGACCGACACGACCGGCCTGCTTACCCCAGAGCGCCGGCAGGAAATTCTGGACAGCAAGAAGGGCGGGACACTCGACATTACCCCCAAAGCCGCTGCCGGCACGAACAGCCTGCCTGTCGATCCGCTGACTCCCGCCAGCATTTGTTATGTCGGAGGGAAGGCCGCCAACTTCGGCTTTCTGCGCCGGAGCCTGCCCGACGACACGCCCACGCCGGTGATCGCCTTCACGTTCGATCTCTGGGACGCCTATCTCGCGCAAACCCTGCCCGGCGGCAAGACCCTCGGCGCGGAAATCGATTCGCGGCTGGGGAGCTACACCTATCCGCCCGACGTCAACTCCCTGCGCACCAACCTGGCCGCCATCCAAATTCTTTTCACCGACGTGGCGGATTTCGACGCCGGCCAACGCGCCGACATTCTGGCCGCCCTGCAGGCGGCGGGCTTCGGTGGGCGCAAGATCCGCTTCCGCAGCTCGACCAATGTGGAGGATGCCGAGAGCTTCAGCGGGGCAGGGCTCTATGACAGCTACAGCGGATGCCTTGAGGACGATCTAGACGGCGACAATTCGGGGCCCAGCCTGTGCGATCCTGCCGAGCCCAAGGAGCGCGGAGTCTTCCGGGCGATACGCAAGGTCTATGCCGGTTTTTTCAATGAAAACGCGTTTCTCGAACGCCTCCGCCATGGCGTCGACGAATCGATCGTAGGCATGGCGATTCTCGTGCACTACTCGGCGCCGGATCCCGATGAAATGGCTAACGGCGTCGCCCTGCTGGCGATTGACAAAACCGGCGGGGTGCGTCGGGCCAGCGCGAAAATCGTGACGCAACTCGGGGCGGAGTCGGTGACCAATCCGGATCCTTCCAAGCGGCCGGAAACGGTTACGACGGCCTACACGGGCACCAATACCGCCGAAGCTGTCCTCACGCTGGTCGAGACCTCGTCGCTCACGACCAACGGCGCGCCGGTCATGCCGTGGGAGGACGACTACCGGATCCTGCTTGACCAGCTCGACACGGTCACGCACGCCTACGAGGACTACTATCCCGCCAAGTCAGTCTTTGAGCTGGATTTCGAATTCAAGCGTTTGGTGCCCGGCGACGTCGGGCTGAAGCAAATCCGCGCCGTGCCCCATCCGGTGCCGGTGCCGCCACCGGAGATCCCCTGACATGACGATTCCCCGCCAAGCTTGGCTTCTGGGTGTTGCGCTCTTGGCATGGCATGTTCCATGTGCCGATGCCCAGCCGAAGAATATCACGGATTTCGCCACGGAGACCGGCCAGGTCGCTCTGGCATGGGAACCCACCTGGCCGCCCTATCTCGTGCAATCGTCCTCCAATCTGGCCAGTTGGTGCGATCAGGGGGAGTTGATCACCAACAGCCCGGCATGCACACAGGCGGCCGCGCAGGCGGAGGCCTGCTACCGCGTGCGGCATCTGAATCCGACCAATGAACTGGGCGCTTTCTTCGGATTGATCCAAACCCAGCAGGGCGAGGGCGGGGAGCCTTTGGGCCGGCACCGACTCAAATCCCGCTGGTGGCTCTACAAGCCGCAGGGAGCGCTCTCCAATTCCCCTGCCGCGTTCTTCCGCCAACTGATCGTGTTCTACCAGCACATCGGAGGTGATGGCGTGGAGACCTTCGCCGGGCGGTTCGACACGCTGGGCGCCGTGGCCACGCCGGGCGATGCGGACCTGCTGACCGTGTCCTGGACGAACGGAACGGAGAAGGATCAACGGAGCTTCACGTTGACCCTCAATTTTCCCTACAACGTCAATACCGACCGGGCGGTGCAACCGCTGCCCAGCGATCCCGACTGGCACTTGCAATGCATCTACGCCACACCCCAACCGGAACTTGACATTTATGCCTTGACCATGGAAACCACGACCACCGATCAGGTGTACCTGGTCCAACTGGCGGACGCCGACACCAACAGCTACATCTCCCCATTGCGGAACTATTCCGTTGTGGACGGCGGAATAACGGTGACCCATTCCTACATGGATGGCCTGGCGCTGTGGCAAGGCTCCCCGCCTGTGATCTTCATGACCCACATTCTCGACCGTTGGATGGCTCCGACCGTTGTTTCCGGCGGCGGCTTGCCGGACTTCAGCACGGATAGCTATTTCTCCCGTACGCTGTTGCCCGGCCACCACAATTTCGTGGAAAGCGTATTAATCGAACCGGCGCTCGATCCGGCCTTGAACGAGGATGTCCGGAATGCCCTGTACGACGCCAATGTCCGCTACATCCATACCCAACATGCATTTTACGGAGGCATGGGGGGCGACAACATCCTTCTGATCGGCTTCGATGGCTGGATCAGCCTGCCGTGACGGCCGGCACGAGCCTAGACGCTGAACTTGTCGTAGAAAATCCGGTCGGGCGTCATGCCGCGCGCGAAGAGGACGGCCATGGCGGCATCGATCATGCCGGGAGAACCGCAGAGATAGGCCTCTTGGCCCGTCAGGTCGGGCAGATGCCGCGCCACGGCATCGGTCACCATGCCGCGCTCGCCCGGCCACGGAGAGTCCGCCGGTTCGTGGGACAGCACGGGAATGAACCGGAACCACGGCGCCTGCCGCTCGAAATCCGCCCACTCGTCGAGCAGGAACAAATCCTGGCGGGTGCGGGCGCCGAAGAAGAATTTCGCGGGGCGCCGGATGTTCTTTTTGAGCATGTCGTGAAAAATGGCACGAAGCGGGGCCATGCCGGAACTGCCGGCAATGGCAATCAACGGGGTCGCCGTCTCCGATAGATGGAAATTCCCAAAGGGTCCGCGGAAGGCAATGGCTTGGCCGGGCTCGAGGTTCCGGTGGATCCAAGTGGAGGCCAGGCCGTTGGGCACGTGGCGAACCATGAATTCAATGTGGCCGGAATCGGAGGGTTCGGTGGCCATGGAATAGGCGCGCAGCACGGGTTTCGCGGGGGGCGGGGCGACGGCCGCCTCGAACTGGACATACTGGCCGGCGCGGAAGGAAAATGGCGGTTTGGCATCCACGGCGATGCGCAGATGGGCCACGTCGGGGGTCACGAGGATTTTGTCGACGAGTGTACCGGTGTGCCGGCGGACAGCGAGGATTTCGGGCGGGATGGCAATGGCCACGTCGCCGCAGAGGCGGGCTTGGCAGGCGAGGCGCAGCCCTTTGGCGCGGTCCGAGCCGAGGATCTTGTTTCCCTCCGCCTCCGTGGGGGGAGTCAAATCGCCGGAGGTGATTTGAACGGCGCAACGGCCGCAGAAGCCACGCCCGCCGCAGGCGGAGGGCAACAATATGCCGTGGGCGGAACAGGCTTCGAGAATCGAAGCGCCGGCGGCGACTTCCAACGGTGCGCCCGCATTGATCACGAGGGCGGGCATGCTACAAATGGAAATCACCGGCGGCTTCCGGCTGGTAGGGGATATCCAGGATCCGGATTTGGCGGGGGCCGCCGGGGGTTTGCCAGGTGATCGTGTCGCCCTTGGCATAGCCGAGAATGGCGGTGCCGATGGGCGAGACGACGGAGAGGCGATTCTGCGCCACATCGGCCTGTTCGGGGAAAACGAGGGTGTATTCCGAGGTTTCGCCGCTGGCGACATCTTTGACCACTACGCGGGAGTTCATGGTGACGACGTGGGGCGGGACGGATTTGGGATCGACGGTTTCGGCGTTGGCCAGCTCGCGGGCGAGTTCCTTGAGGAACGTCTTGTCCCGGTTCTCGGCGGCCAAGGCGGATTCCAGCATGTTGTTTAAGCGCTGGCGATCGGTGGCGGTGATGTAAATTTTACGGGTGCTCATGGCAGGCTCCTTTCGGGAGGGGTTTCAGAGAATCTTGAATTTCGGGAGGTCCTGGATATCGATCATGCCGGCCAGGGTGCCGTCGGCATGGAGAACGACCAAGTCGTCGAACCGGTGCTGCTGGAAGACGGCGAGGGCATCGGCCGCCAGCCGGCCGGTGCGCACGAAACAGGGATTGCGGGTCATGAGATCGGCGACGGGCCGGGTCTGGACATCGCTGGCGCCGCCGGCGAGGTAGCGGCGCAGGTCGCCATCGGTGAGGAGGCCGAGGACCTGGCGGGATTCGTCCACGACGACGACGACCCCGGCCTGGGCCTTGGTCATGGCGATGACGGCATCGCGGACGGTCGCGGTTCGGAGGACGGCGGCGATCCGGTCGCCGGTCCGCATGATGTCGTCGACCTTGAGCAGCAGCGCGCGGCCGATGGCGCCGCCGGGATGGAAGCCGGCGTATTCCTCGCGGGTGAGGCCGCGAGCCTCGAGGAGTGCGATGGCGAGCGCATCGCCAATGGCCAGCGCCACGGTGGTGGAAGCGGTCGGGACGAGGTTGAAGGGGCAGGCCTCGCGCGCGACGGAGGCATCGAGCACGACATCGGAATGCCGGGCCAGGGTTGACTCCCGGTTTCCGGTGAGGGCCAGGATGCGCACTTCGGTGCGTTTGATGATGGGCAGGAGATTGACCAGCTCGTCGGATTCGCCGGAGTAGGAGAGGGCCAGGACGGCGTCGCCGGGCCGTAGCAGGCCGAGGTCGCCGTGCATGGCCTCGGAGGGGTGCAGGACATTGGCGGGGGCGCCGGTGCTGGTGAGAGTGGCGGCGATCTTCTGGCCGATGTGGAAGGATTTGCCGACGCCGGTCACGATGATCTTGCCGCCGCCGGCCAGGGTGTGCTCCAGCAGCTTCACGGCGGCGTCAAAGGCGCCGTCGAGCCGTTCGCGGGTACGTTGCAGCGCAGCGATCTCGACGTCAAAGACCGCCTGGGCTTTCTGCAGATGGGAAGCCGATGCCTTCATTTGTTTCAAGAATAGCGGACCGATGCAGCAGGGGCAAGGAAGGAAGCGGATTCGGATGTCCAATGGGGAAGGGGGGGGGGCGGGTCAGTCGTCGATGCCGACGCGAAGGCGGAAGGATTTTTTTTGGGGGGGAGGGGGTAGAAGTTGGGGAGGCCGATCCATTCGGCGCGGTTGGAGGAGAGGGGAAGGGATTGCCAGGCGAGGTTGGTTGCGGTGGGCCAGGCGGGGTCGAGGAGGTTGGTGGAGGATTCGACGCGGAACCAGACGGCGGTGTCGATATCGGTGCGCCAGGGGATGGTGAGGAGGGGGGAGCCGTTGGATGAGGCGATGGAGAGGGGCGGTCGGTCGGGAGAGGAGGGGGGGATGCCGGTGGCGTAGGCGACGAGGTTGGGGATGCCGTTGCTGAAGGGGTCGTCGTCGTAGGCGCGCTGGGCGGCGGGGATGCCGAGGGCGTCGGCCCACGCGGCGTAGGGCTGGAAGAGGGTGAAGGGGAGGGAGGCGACGGAGATGTACTCGGTCCCGGAATGGTCGAGGGTGCCGCGCTGGGGACCGCTGTTGCCGGCGGAGAAGCTGGTGAAGACGCCGGCGGCAGCGACGTTTTGGACGGCGGTGCCCAAGGGGTCGAAGGCGTCGCGGGCCTCGGGCCCGCCGCCCCAGGAATTGTTGAGGATCTGGGCGCCGTCGGCGAGAATGTCCTCGAGGGCGGCGATGCCTTCGGCGGAATAGAAGGTTTCGTTGCCGGCTTGGGTTCCGCAGAAGACCTTATAGCTCAGGATCCAGGCGGCGGGGGCGACGCCGCTGAGGTTGACGGTGGGGCCGTCGAGATAATGGGCCTGGACGGGAATGCCGGCCATGATGCCGGAGGTGTGGACGCCGTGGCTGGTGCCGATGGGGCCGGGCCAGGCGTATTGCTCGCCTTCGACGGGAGGATCCCAGTCGCGGAAGTAGGCGCGGGAGGCGATAATCTTGCCGTTATTGTTGTTGGTTTCGCCAAGGCCGCCGGGGGGGAAGTCAGCGGGGTAGGCGAAGCCGTCGCCGGCGAACATGGGGGCGGCATGGTGGACGCCGCCATCCATGGAGGCGATCTTGATGCCGGCGCCCGCGTTGGAGATGCCGCCGCCGATGCGGGCCCAGGCGGAGGTGGCGTGGATGAGGGGCAGGCTGGCGAACATGTCGGGCGAGTGGGCGTAGTCATAGTGGACGGCCTTGACGCCGGGCGTGTCGGCGAGCGATTGGCGGAGGGAATCCAAGGGGGTGGCCGCGTCGGATTCGACGGTGAATCCGTTGAAGACCAGTTGGTAGCGGAGGGGGCGGCGGGAGCCGTCGGCGGAGAGGCATTCGCTTTGGCGGAGGCCGGGGGCCTTGGCGGAGAGGAGGGAGAAGGCGCGGGTTTGGGCGGCGGTACGTTCGGCGGCGATGCGGGAGAGGGTGGGCTGGTTCCAGTCCAGGGGGGTGCCGCGCTGGCGGCGAAGGAGGGATTGGGCGAGGGGATCGCGGGCGAGGGGGGGGGCGTCTAGTTCGACGATAAGGCGGTGGGAGCGAGGGACGCCGCGGGCGGGGTCGGGGGGATGGGGGGAGGAGGAGGCGAGGGAGGAGAGGGTCAGGGTCAGGAGGGCAGAGAGGGAGGCGAGAAGGAGGGAGCGGGGGACGGAGGGGCGGTTGAGGTGGTGGATCATATGGATTTTCCGGTTGCGGGCCGGTGGATGGGCAGGGGGCCCGAGCCGTCGGGCCGGTCACTTTTGATGGAGGCACAATCCGGGCGCGAGCGCAACCGCCAACGGGAGGGATCACTCTTCGCCGGTAATCTCGCGGAGAACGTCTTCGAGGGTGATGAGGCCGATGACTTCGTAGCGGTCGTCGGTGACGAGGAACAGGGGCAGGCGGGTGACGCGCATGCGGGGCAGGAGGTGATCGACCGGCAGGTAGGAAGCGACGAGCTGCGGCGGGCGCATGTAGTCGGTAGCGGTCTTGCCGGCGGGATGGTCGTCCGCCAGCAGGTCAAAGATGTGGACGACGCCGACGAATGATTTCTGTTCGGGATCGTAGACCGGCAGGCGGTTGAATTCGCGGGTGCGGGCGACGGCGAGGACTTCCGCGGGCGTGGCGGAGGCGGAGACGGTGGCCATTTTGTCGCGCGGGGTCATGAGGGCGCTGCAGGTCTTGTGGGTGAGGTCGAAAACGCCGTGGATCATCTTGGATTCCTCGGGGGTCAGGACGCCGGAGCGGGCGCCTTCGCGGGCGAGGTGGAGCAGCTCCTCGCGGGTGACAAGCATCTTGTCTTCGACCTCCCTGGCGTCGCGGTGGGGCAGGACGCGGCGGACGATGGCGTTGACGACGAACGTGAGGGGGCGGAGGAGCCAGGCGGCGAAGCGCAGGACACGGGCGAAGGGGATGGTCCGGCGGGCGGGCGCGGCTTGGAACCAGGCCTTGGGGATGTATTCGCAACCCACCAGCGTAACGAGCAGGAGGAGGCCGCCCGCGGCGGCAGCCCCGAGGGCCCCGCCGAGGCGCTGGCCGAGGGCGGCGGCCAACACGGCGCTGCCGACGTGCAGCAGGTTGGTGCCGATGAGGGTGGTGCCCAGCAACAGGTCGGAATGGGTCAGAAAATGGCGGATGATCGCCGCCCCCGGCACCTGGCGGCGGACGTAGTGCTGGAGGCGCAGGCGGTTAATGGAAATGATGCCGGTTTCGATGCCGGCGAGGAAGGCGGCTCCAGCGAGGCAAAACAGCAACAGGATGACTTCGAACGCCATCATGCCGGATCTCCTTCGCGGGGGCCGTCGAGCTTTTCGATGTGCGCCAGGGTCACGCGCAGGCGGATCGTTTGCATGACGCGGACGCGGACGCCCTGGGTCTGAACCACGTCATCTTGCTTGGGTACGCTGCCGAGGTGTTCGGTGATCCAGCCGGCGAGGCGGTCGGAGGTATCCGCCTGCAGATCGAGGCGCAGTTTGCGGTTGATTTCCTCCAGCGAGATGTTGGCGTCCACTAGCCAGGCATAGGGGCCGGCGGACTGGAAGATGGGCCGGGGTTTGGACAGTTCGTTATAGATGTCGCCGGTGATTTCCTCGAGGATGTCGCCGCGGGTGACGATGCCGGCGACGCCGCCGTATTCATCCACGACGACTGCGATCCGGATTCGGTCTTTCTGGAAGCGGCTCAGCAGGCGGTTGAGGGGCACGCTTTCGGGGACATACACCGGGGGCACGGTGGCCGCGGACAGGGAATGGGCGGGGTCGAGCAGGAACTTGCGCACGTCGAGGAAGCCGGCGATTTCGTCGAACTGACTGCGGTAGAGGATGAGGAAGTTCCGGCGGGCCTGGCGGGCGGCGGCGACGGGGTTGGCGGAGGGGTCGTCCAGGTCGAGGCCGAGGAAATCCACCCGCGGGGTCATGACGTCGGAAGCGTGCAGGTCCTCGAGGTCGACGATGGCCTTGATCATGGCCAGTTCATCGGCGTTGAGGATGCCTTCCTCGCGGGAGATGTCGAGGACGGTTTCGAATTCCTCTTCGGAGAGCGTTTTGCCGGACGGCTGGAAGAGATGGGCCAGGCGCCGGCTGAAGAAATCGAGCAGATAACGCAGGGGAGCCAGGAGCCACTCGAAGAAACGGAGGCCGGGACCATAAAAACGGACGATGAGGGCGGTATGGAGCAGGCCGATGTTCTTGGGGCCGACTTCGCCGAAGAACACCAGCAGGATGGTCACGGCGGGGATGGTCACGGCTTCGCTGTAGGCCGGGATCCAGTGTTCGGCCATCAGATAGCCAACGTTCGCCATGGCAAGGTTGACCAGGGTGTTGCCGATGAGGATGGTGGAGAGCAGGCGCGTCGGATTGGCAAGCTGCGCGCGCAGGCTTTCGCCGGTGGCGGGCCGCTGTTCGGTGATCCGCCGCAGTTGCAGGGGGTCGATCGAGAAGTAGGCGGTTTCCGCGCTGGAGAAGAAGGCCGAGCAGGCGAGCAGCAGCAGGAAAGTGACCCCGAGGAGGATCGTCATCGATGCTCCCGGAGTCGGCCATCAGTGAAGTTGGACACAGGTTTCACTTTCCGCAATCCGAAACAATGCGTATAGTAACAAGACATGGTCAAAATATCCATCACAACTTCGCGGCGCACGGAGTGGGTGCCCGTGACGCGGGAAATCCAGGCGGCAATTGCCGCGCGGCCGGCCTGGGACGGGCTGCTGCACGTGCATTCGCCCCATACGACGGCCGGCGTGACCGTGAACGAGCAGGCGGATCCGGACGTGGCGGCCGACATGGAGAAGGCGTTGTCCCGGCTGGTGCCGTGGAACGCCGGCTACGCCCATGCGGAAGGCAATTCGGCGGCGCATATCCTGACGTCGCTGGTGGGAACATCGACGCTGGTGCCCGTGAAAGGGGGGCGCTTGGCGCTGGGCACCTGGCAGGGGATCTTCCTGTGCGAATTCGACGGACCGCGAACCCGGGAACTGTGGTTGACGCCGGTCAAGGAGGCGACATGAGGGGCCGGAGATCAGAGGGCAGAGGACGGAGGGCAGGGGGGGCGGTGTTGGGCGGGTTTCTGCTGCTGCTGGCAGGTTGCGGACAGGTCCCGCCGGAAAAGAATTACCAGGCGGGGATGGCCGCGCTGCGCAAGGGCGATTTGATGGAAGGCCAGGCCCGGCTGAAAGCGGCGCTCGAAGGGGATCCGGACGGGACGTTTGCGGCGGAGGCACACAACTGGCTGGGGCTGGCAAACTGGCAGTTGCAGCATCTGCCCGAAGCCGCCGCTCACTTTGAAAACGCCTCCAGGCTGAATCCCGCGGCGTTCGAGCCGGTGTACAATCTCGGTTCTCTCGCCTTGGAGATGGGTGACATGTCGCGCGGGATTCCGCTGCTGCGGCGTGCGGCGGATCTCGATGCCAAGGACACCCGGGCGCTGCTGAGGATCGGCGATTGGACCACGCGCAACGGGCGCTGGGACCTGGCGAAGCGGATGTATTTCGAGGCGCAGAAGCGGGACCCGCAGTCGGCCGCGGCGGTGACGGGCCTGGGCCGGATCGCCCTGTTGGAGGGCAACCTATCGCCGGCCGAAACCTATTTCATGCAGGCACTTGAAATGCGGAAGGATTATCCCCCGGCGCTCTACAACCTCGGCGTGCTGCATGCCCAGGCGGATGGGCACGGTGAACAGGCGCAGGAATATTTCCGGCAGTATCTGGCGGCGGCGCCCCGGGGCGAACGCGCGGCCGTGGCCGCCCTGCGGGTCGGCGGCCAGACCGTGGAGCAGACTTCATTCGGGCCCTCCACCGCGCCTCCGCCGCCCAAGATGACAGCGGGTGTGCTGTGGACACAAGCGCAGGATGCCTTGGAGGCGGGCGACCGAGAACAGGCTTATCGGCAGGCCCTGAACGCGATGGAACTGGCCCGCGAAGGCGGGGATGCCTCGCAGTCCGGCGAAATCCTGCGCCGGGCGCTGGAGGTCTTTGGCGACCGGGCGGCGATCCAACTGGAGGCGGGACAATATTGGATGAGGATGGGCCAGCCCCGGCAGGCGCTGGATGCCTTGATGAAGGCCCAGGCCCTCGAGCCGGAGAACTCCATGGTCCTGCTGGAACTGGCCCGCGCATCCGCGGAGTTGGGGGAATATGACACCACCGTTGTCTCCCTGCGCAGGCTGGTGCAACTGGAGCCGGGCAATCCGGATGCCTTGTGGACCTTGGCGGAAACCTATGGCGACCGGCTGGGAATGACGGGCCGGGGGGCCGCCACCTACCGGGATTTTGAACAGCGTTTTCCTTCCGATCGCCGCGCGGGGGAAGTCGCCGGGCGGGTGCAGGCGCTGGAAGCCGCCGCGGCGGCCATCCCAGTGCCCACCCCGTAGGGAGCGGCGCCAGGCAACAGGAGCAGGCATGAGGTCAACAGCAGCGCAGGCGGTCGCCGCCATTCCGATGATGCAGGTGGGGCCCGTCCGGCTCTGCGGTCCCGAAGTGGAAGCCGAGGTGCTCGTGCCGCTGGCGACCTTCGAAACGCCGCTCTGGCCTTCCGTTGAGCGCGGAGCGCGGGTGACGGCCCGGGCGGGTGGCATCCGGGCGGTGGTGTTCGACGAGCGCATGAGCCGCTCGGTGCTGGTGACCGCGCCCGATGCACCGGGGGCATTGCAGCTGGTGACATTCGTGCAGGCGCAGCGCGGCGAGCTGGCCGCCGTGGCGGCCGGCACAAGCCGGTTTGCCCAGTTGCAGGATATCCATTTTGAAGTCGTCGGCCATCTGGTCTACATCCGCTTCGAGTTCTCGACCGGCGATGCCGCCGGGCATAACATGGCCACCCGCGCGGCCGAGGCCCTGCTGAACTGGATTCTGAAACAGCGCCCGGAATGCGCCTACGGATCGATTTCGGGCAATTACTGCTGCGACAAGAAGGCCGCCGCCGTGAACGGCATCCTCGGGCGCGGCAAATACGTGGTGGCGGAAGCGCACATCCCGGAGCGGCTCGTGGCGCGGTATCTCCACACCACGCCGGCGAAAATCGTGGAGCTGACCTGGCGCAAGAACTGGGTGGGGACCTCACTGGCGGGGGGGCTGCGCAGCGCCAATGCCCATTTTGCCAACATGCTGCTGGCCTTCTACCTGGCCACCGGCCAGGACGCCGCCAACATCGTCGAGGGGTCCCAGGGCTTCACCTTGGCGGAAGCCCGGCCGGACGGGCTGTATTTTTCCGTGACGCTGCCGAACCTGATCGTGGGGACCGTGGGCAGCGGCAAGGGGCTGCCCTTCGTAGAGCAGAACCTGCGCGGTCTCGGCTGTCTGGAACAACGCGAACCGGGCGCGAATGCCCGGCGGCTCGCCTTGATCTGCGCGGCCACGGTGTTGTGCGGCGAGCTGTCGCTGCTGGCGGCGCAGACGAATCCCGGCGAACTGATGGCCGCGCATCTCAAGCTGGAGCGCGGCAAGTAGTGGCCCAAGAGCAGGTCATCCTGGTGGACGAGCACGATCGCCCGCTCGGTGTCATGGATAAACTGGCCGCGCACGAAAACGGAGGCGTTCTCCATCGCGCGTTTTCGGTATTCCTCGTCGATCCGCAGGGCCGCTGGCTGCTGCACCGGCGCGCGGCCGGCAAGTACCATTTTCCCGGTCTGTGGACCAACGCCTGCTGCAGCCATCCGCGGCCCGGCGAAAAAACCGCCGATGCCGCCCAGCGCCGCCTGCGCGAGGAACTTGGCATCGCTTGCCCGTTGGAGGAACGCTTCCAGTTCGTTTATCAAGCAGGCTCGGCGGCCCAAGGGCTCGCCGAACACGAATTTGACCACGTTTTTACCGGTGTTTTTTCCGGCCCGCTGCATCCGAATCCCGCCGAAGTCGACGCCGTGCGCTGGGTGGAGCCCGCTGACCTCGATCGGGAAGTAAGCGAATATCCCGAAGCCTTCACCCCTTGGTTCAAATTGGCCATGGATCGCGTACGCGACGCGCTGAAAACATGAACAATCTTGAAAAGGGAGCAAACCAATGAAAACCGCTTGCTTGGACGGTCTGTGGCAGGAAGGACGGGATTTTCTCGGCGTCCGTTATCCCATCATGTGCGGGGCCATGACCTGGATCAGCGATGCCACGCTGGTGAAAGCCGTGAGCGACCAGGGCGGATTTGCCTCTCTCGCGGCCGGCAACATGCCCGGCGAGGCGCTGGCCGCCGAGATCGAAAAGTGCGCCGGCGTGACCAAACAACCTTTTGGCGTCAATTTGGTGACCATTGCCCCCAACTTTCCCGCGCATAAGGAGGCGGCAATGCAGTCAAAAGCCCCGATCGTGATCTTCGCGGGCAATTTCCCGAAGCGGAACGACGTGGCCCAAATGAAGGCGGCGGGCAAGAAGGTGTTGTCGTTTGCCTCGACGGATTCGATTGCCGACCAGATGGTGCGGTTCGGCGTGGACGGGCTCATTTTGGAGGGTAGCGAGGCCGGCGGTCATATCGGCCACGTCTCCACCATGATTTTGCTGCAACAAGTACTGTTTCATCAGCCCAACGTGCCGGTTTTCGTGGGGGGGGGGGGTGCCACCGGCCGGATGATCGCCCACCTGCTGCTGATGGGCGCGGCGGGCGTGCAGATGGGCACGCGGTTCGTGATGAGCGAGGAGTGCACGGCGCATCCCAACCTGAAGGCGCGGTTTGTGCGGGCCCGGGCGCGCGAAGCCATGAGCACACCCGAATACGACAAACGCCTGCCCATCGTGGCCGTGCGCGCGCTCAAGAACAAGTCGTCCGAGGAGTTCGGCCGGCTCCAGCTCGAATTGATCAAGCTGCTCGATGAAGGCCAGATCGGGCACGCCGAGGCCCAATACCGCGTGGAAAGCTTCTGGATGGGAGGACTTCGCAAGGCCGCGGTCGAAGGCGACGTGGACCACGGCTCCTGCATGGCCGGACAAAGCGTCGGCCTCGTGGACAAGATTCAGCCGATGAAGGAGATCTTTGCCGAACTGATCAGGGATGCCGAAGCGGAGCTGGAAGCGGTCAAGGCGCGGCTGGCGGGAATCAGCGGGTAGCCGGAATCTCAAGAGCGCGTGGGGTCAGCCCTTAAAATAAAAAATAATTGACAACGTATATTGATCCGCCCAGGATGACAGCATGGCCAGACCTTTGCGATTGCAGTATCCGGGTGCGATCTCTCACGTCACTTTCCGTGGGATCGAACGGCGCCCGATCTTCCGTGATGATGCGGATCGAGTCCGAATGATTAACGTCATGGAGGAGATGACGGAACGGCATCAGATTCGCGTATATTTGGTATGCCTCATGTCCAACCATGTACACCTGCTGCTAGAAACACCGCATGGCAACTTGTCCGTCTTCATGGGACAGTTGCTAACGGCTTTTACGGTCTACTTCAACCGTCGCCACGGCAGAGTTGGACATCTGACCCAGGGGCGCTACAAGTCCCAACTTGTAGCAGGGGACAGATACCTTTTGAGGTTAAGCCGATATATCCATCTTAATCCGGTACACACCAAGGAAACTCAAATGGAAGATATGGCAGAACGTGTCACACGGTTGCGGTCATATCGATGGAGCACATATCGGAGTTATGCCGGTTTTGAACCGCCATGGCAGTGGATTGACTACAACCCCGTTAAGGCCATGATCGGGAAAAAGCCTGGTGAGTATCGACGATACGTAGAGGCGGGTTTAGCGAAGACAGATGATGATTTTTTTGAAATGTATCATGAAGCACGTCTTGCGTTGGGTTCAGGAGCGTTCCGAAAAGACATTGAACGGCTTCACACAAAGCTGGGTCGCGAACGGACGAGAAAAGAGGATGTTTCATTTCGGCGAACACTAGATCGCCGGAATCCGGTCGAGGTGCTGACAGCCATTTCCCATGTGTTCGGAGTGAGCCAAGAGCAGCTGCTTGAGCGGCGGCGGAACGCGCCATATCGCGCAGCCGCCTGTTGGTATCTGCAAGAAGAAAGCGGACTCACGCAACGTGAGATAGCAGATTGGGTGGGCTTGGCCAGCGGTGCTGCAGTGGGATATCAGATCCAGCAATGGAAGTTGCTGGTTCGAGATGGGGATGGCGCCAAAGCTGCGGCGGTATTGAAGAAGATGTGGGAACCTGGCTGATTTCTTATTTTGTATTTTAAGGGCTGACCCCGATTGCTGGACGTGAAACGCCTGGAAAACCGGAAGGAGACCGCCGCCTGACCGACGAAAATTTTCCCCGGGGGGATCCCCCCGGGGAAGGAAGAAGAGAGCAAGCCATGCCTCAGCCGAGAACCTGCCTCAAACCAAAGTGCGAAATATTCTGGACACTACCGAGCGTCGGCCTCGTGAACAAGATTCAGCCGATGAAGGAGATCTTTGCCGAACTGATCAGGGATGCCGAAGCGGAGCTGGAAGCGGTCAAGGCGCGGCTGGCGGGAATCAGCGGGTAGCCGGAATCTCAAGAGCTCACATCCCACATTCCATCTCCAGTGATCCGGTGAACAGCCCTTGGAATGTTGAAGTTGGCATAGCGGTCAGTGAACATCCGGTTGTTGAGGGACGCTCGGCTGGCAGGCAAGGCGCAGCAGGACGATCGCCGGCCACGCGGCCAGGACGGCGGCGGTGGCAATCCAGATGCGGTCGGGGAGCTTGGCCATGAGATCGCCGCCCACCCACAGCCACACGAAGACCGGCAGGATGATCTGGAGAAGATTGGCGCCGCTCTGGCCGAGGTCGTGAAAACGGTGGGAGAGGACGAGCAGGGCGAGATAGGCGGTCACGATGACGACGGGGGCGGCGAGCCACGGGGAGACGCGCGGGGGCGTCAGCAGGTCGTTCCAGTAAGCGAGCGCCAGAATGGCCAGAAGCGGTCCCATGCGGAGAATGAAGGCGCCGGGGCCGATGCGGCCGTTGAACTGGTTCTCAACAGCAAGACAACGCTGTTTGAGCCAGAGTTGGCGGGGGATGGGCGGCTGGTGGGTGGGATGGTCCGTCATGGCGGGGCTCCTATTTTCCGGCGTCGGGTGATTCCAGTTCCGCCGCCTTGTCCAGGGTCTTGGCCAGGGCCTTGGCTTCTGCCAGGAGGGCCCGGGCATCGCTGTCCCGGCCCTTGAGGTTGATGGCATTCTGCGCGTTTTCGATGGCGGCCTCGGCGTCGCCGGCGGCGAGGGCGTCGTGTGCGGCGGCGGCATACTGTTCATGCAGGCTGTCCAGAATCTGCCCGGCGTCGGCGTGGCCGGGCGCAAGGCGGAGGACGCGCTGGGCTTCCTTGGCGGCGGTCATTGCATCGCCGGCGGCGAGGGCGTCGCGTGCGGCGGCGGCGTAGTGGTCAACGGCCGCGGGCTTCATGGCGCGGTACTGGCGGATGCCCGTGGTGAAGGCACCCAGGACGAGCAGGACCATGAAGGCGATGACCGCGCGACTGGCGCGGGATTTGCCGCGCTGGCGGAAGAGGAGGGAAAGCATGGCGCAGCCGCCGAAGAAGGCAAAGCAGGTCATGATGCCGAACCAGACGGTGTAGTTGCCGGGGAGGGAGACGTCGAGCATGAGGCCGGTAATAAAGAGTCCCAAGGCGGCGCCGTAGTACTGGAAGGAATCGATCACACCGGAGGCGAAGCCGGCCATCTTCTTGCCGCCGATGTCAACCGGGGCGGCGGCGCCGACTATGGAGTGCGTGCTGTTGGCCGTGATGGCGATGAGGACCAGGAAAAGACAGCCGAGCAAGATGCCTCCGGCGGTGGGGCCGATGATGCCCAGGGCCATCACCGTGGTGGCCGCGGCGATGACGGTCGCCTCGCCGTAATAGAGAACCATGGCAACGGGGTACCGATTGCCGCGGAAGAACCGGTCCGAGGCCCAGCCGGAGATCACCGAGCCGCACACCGCTACGATGGGGACAAGCACCAGCGTAAAGCTGGCGATTAACGGCAGGTTGGTCTTCATGTTGAAGCCGAGGACGTCCTCGAAATAGAGCGGGGAGAGCTGGTCGGCCGCGTGCCGGACCGCCCCGGTGCAGCCGTAGGCCACGGCGTAGAACCAGACCAGCGGATTGGAGAAGACAAACTTGAAGGATTCGAGCACGGGGACGGTGGTGCCGGCGGAGTTGTCCACGTCGTCGTGGATGGTGCCGGGGAAGCCGGCGGCGTCGGGGGATTCGGCGGAGATGAAGTAAAACCAGATGGAGACGAGGCCCAGGAAGATCGGGGGCAGGCAGAAAAGCATGCGCCACTCGCCGGGGCCGACCACGAAGGCGAGGAAACTGAAGCCCGCCAGGATCCAGGGGGCCAGCATCGAGATCATGGCCTGGCCGGACTGGATCATGAAGCCGAAGATGCCGGAGAACAGGCCCCGTTCCTCCTTGTTGAACCAGGCGGCATTGATCTTGACCATGCCCGGGGTGCCGGCGGCCTGGATGTAGCCGTTGACCATCCACATGGCGGCGAAGGCCGCGAAGGAGGAGGTCCAGGGCGAGAAGCCGATGAGCAGGTTGACGAGGATCGAGCCGACGGCTCCGATCAGCATCGAGGCACGGCCGCCAATGCGGTCGCAGAAGAGGCCGTTGACCAACTGGCCAGTGCCATAGGCCAGGGAGAACCAGGCGGCGATGTTGGCGATGTCGCCGGTGGACCAGCCGAATTCGGCACGCATGCCCGCGCCGGCAAAGCGAAAATTGTACCGGCACATGTAGAACATGGCGTAGAGCAGACCGACAGTAAACCAGTTGAGGCCGCGGCGCGTTTTGAACCCGAGGGGGTGGACATGCTGGTCTTTCCATTCCCGTTTGGCGGCTTCGGCAATGCTCATCGTGTGATTCCTCTGTAGTGAACCGGGGTGTCGTCACCTGTGCTTGTGGCGGATTTTTCCGTGCCACGCAAGGGTTTTCCCTCGAACCAAACCCGCTGCTGCTGGAAATCGAGGGTGACGGCGTGGCGGGCCAGCACGCCCAGGCCGAGGCGGGCGGGGAAGGTTTCCGGCAGGCCGAGGCGGGCATGCGTGGCGACATTCAGGTTGGTGAACTGCAAGGTGCCCAGGCGGAGGGTGCCGGGCGATCCGGACACGTCGCCCGGAACGGAGATATCGAAGTCACCGGCCGTATCGAGAACCAGAGTGACAGGTGCTCCGTCCAGTTCGCCCGCGACGGCCGGACGTCCGCGCCAGTCGTACAGCGGCACGCAGTCCAGAACGGCCGCCGGATTGGTTGGCTGATAGGGGCCCGCGGTGGAGAAGGCAGCCCGCCTGTCCGGAAAATCAAAGCGGACGGAATGGAATCCGCGCATCAAGGCGGCTCCCACCACACTCGGCATCCGGCGGGCAGCGCGTTCCCAGGCTATCAAGGCGGTTGCCGTGCGGTCCGGATTCTCCCCGGTGCGCGCCAGGACGCCAAGCCCGCCCCGGGCCGGTGGCATGTAAAAGACGGGATTCTGGATGTACAGCCCCCCGAGGATGAGTTGGTTTCCGACGCCGGCATAGCCGGGGATGGAAGCGACCACATGGTCGGCATATTCCCCGGTTGGCGGTTTGAAGACGCGGAATTCCAGGCCTCGCATGGAATCCATCACGGCCCAGCTTTGTCGCGCCGAAGAGTCCAGCAGCACGGGAAACTCATCCGCAAGCGGGGTTTCAACCCGCACGATCGGGACAGGAGGAACGCCGGGGACGGATTCGAAGGGCAGTTGCGCCGTCCGGAATGATTGCGGTCGGTTGGCGAACTCGAAGCGCGGGCCGGCCGCGTCCTGATAAGTTGTAATGCCATATACCCGCGCGTCGCGCCCGCCATCGAGAAAGCGATCCAGTTCGTCCTGGGCCAATGGACTGGGATGCAGCCGAAGGGGGCTGGTGCAGCCGGCCGCCGCCAGGATTGCCACCATCACGGGGATGCGGATGGACTGGCGCGGCTTCATGGAAATGGGCAGTATGCCGGGCCCGGCCGGCAAAAGCAAGAACGCCACCAACAGTGCGGCGTTCCGGAAAATGGTGCTCGGGGGGGGACTCGAACCCCCACGGGTTGCCCCACATGCCCCTCAAACATGCGTGTCTGCCATTTCACCACCCGAGCACCGGGAAGCGCCATGTCTCGTGGTCGATGGGGGGCGAAGATACGCATTCGTTGATCCGCCCGCAAGTGTTTTCCCGAGCGGGGGATTATTCTTATTCCGCCGGGGCGGCCGCTGCCGGCGGGGCGTTGCTCCGCTCGAGCGGCGAGCGCAATCCGGTGGCGGCTTGAATCAGCACATCGGTTTGGACCGGCTCTTCGCCGGGCAGGGCCAGGGTCAGCCGCAGGGCCGGGGGCAGATTGGATTCCGTGGAATCCGGGGGTGGCCAGAAGGTCGAGGTGGTGCCGTTGGTCAAGATTTCAATGCCGAGGGCGAATTGGCCTTCAAACAGCCGGTTGGTGACAGGCGCGTTGGTGAGCGGGCCGGAGCAAGGGGTGGAAATGCGGCGGAGTTCGCGGTGGTCGAGGGCAGTCACGGCCACCTCGTAGGTGACGTGTTCGATGTCGTAGCCGCACCAAGAACGGGGTTCGGCCGGTACAGGGGTGTAGAAGGACAGCGCGACCTCCGGCCGGCCGATTTCCGTGGAGGTTTCCAGCGTCAGGGGGGCGAGATCCTTGACGGGCGGAGCGAAGGCACCGCTGATTTCCCGCGCCAGGGTACGGACCGCCGCCCGGGCCCCCACGGGCCCCGCCATCCGGCGGGCCTGGCCGGTTTTTGCACTCAGCAGGCCGTGGATCAAGGCGCCGAGGATAGCGGTCACCAGAACGCCCACGGAGAGGGCCAGCAGCAACTCAAGGAAAGTGAATCCGGCCCGGCGTGCCTGTGGAGTGGAAGGTGTCATCGGGGCCGACCGACGTGGCGCGGAAGCGAACAGATCAGGCCGTCCGCATCAAGGTTCCCAGGAAAAAGAGAAAGGCCAGCAGGGCCACGATGCCCGTGATAATGAGGACGACATACCACGTGCCCCGCCGTTCGCGGGGGGGG
>Ga0209722_1000499_pt1 | contig 42835 bp, 40 predicted proteins | sample BioC12SIPDNA_2_FD_185745 | JGI IMG/M metagenome (GOLD analysis project Ga0209722, IMG submission 185745) | Anaerobic biogas reactor microbial communites from Washington, USA - Biogas_R1_A C12 SIP DNA (SPAdes) (version 2) | ecosystem: Engineered > Bioreactor > Anaerobic > Unclassified | place... | reverse complement strand
AATTTGGGTAAAATATAGAGAAATCCCGTAAAAACTCTTCGATTGGAACAATAAATCCTCAGATTTAGTGGTGAGAATTCACAAACGTGTTCTCACAAACCTTGAGAAGCAATTACGCAAAGGTCTTAAACAGACACAATCTTTCAAACTCGCTTGAATTTGCTTTCGAAATTGAATTAGATAAGAAAAAGAGAAACATAAGAACGATAGAGATTTCTATCGCTATCCCATTCGATGATTATGGTCATCGGATACCATTTTCAAATCCAGAAATAGTGCGCTTTAATGTTTCTTCTTTTGATAATGACCTCATACGTATAAGTAAAAGAAAGGATAACTCATTCGGAATAGATCAATTGGACCCATCGATTGAGAAGATTAAGTTTAAGCATGAGATTACCATTGATGGAAGAATACATAAATTTGAAAAAAAGGGGTCTGATGTAATATCCATTGCTCAAAGCTACAAGCTCCTTCGACAAGGTCTTTTAATGAGACCCCAAGAGAACATTGATCTTTCAATGCGTAACTTCATTGCACATAACAAACTAAATATTGCTAATAACCCTAAAGATCAGATTTCATTTGATACTTCGAAGTTATCTTTACATAGCTATTTTATGAATATAATGCTACCTATTGAATCTAATCTCGTCTCTTTTCTCAAATCTTTATGGTATTTAGGGCCTTTAAGAACTTATCCTCCGAGACATATATTTGGGTCAAAATATAATGATTCAAATTGGTATGCCGGAGGAGGATATGCATGGGAAATTGTACGTAAAAATGAAAGTGTTAGAATGAAAATTAACAAATGGCTTTCGGATGCAGACAGATTGCAGACACCATATGAGTTAACAATACGAGAATTGATCGATATTAGCAAAATAGAAGAACCTATTACTAGAGGGTTGGAGGAGTTAGATTTCTTGAAAGACTTTGACAATGAATTTGTCGATTCCAACAGTCATTCTGTTTATAAAGATGACACTGATTCCATCACTAAAAGACTAATCGGAAACTGCAAAGATTCAATAGAAGAGAAAATTAACGAGCTTGTCTTGATTGATAGAAGAAGTGATACGCATGTCAGTCACCGTGATATTGGAGTTGGAATAAGCCAGGTTTTACCCGTGCTTGCGTACTCTTATGCCCATACTCAGTCAACCATTGCTATAGAACAGCCAGAGATACATTTACACCCTGCTCTTCAGGCAGATTTGGGAGATGTATTTATAGAATCTGCTTTAGGTAATAATAATCGGTTTCTAATTGAAACTCATAGTGAGTATATCCTGCTAAGAATAATGAAGCGATTACGACAAACTGCAAATGGAAATCTGCCAAAGGGATTACCTCATATAAAACCTGAAGATGTTTGCGTGTTATTTGTTCAGGCAAATGGCGCTTATAGCACTGTTACGGAGATTCCACTTAATGCCCAAGGAGAACTTGTTAAAGCATGGCCTGGTGGTTTTTTCGAGGAAGGCATTCGGGAGACATTCTGATGAGGCTTCTAAACGAATATGTAATTACACCTAATGTATGCTCAAACGAAATAAACTGTGATGATTCGAAACATAATTTCAATAGGCTAAAAGAGATTTTGTTTGATAATGGAATAGTCCGTGACCTACAGGATGGAAGGTGGTTTCAACATTTTTCAGAATTTCCTGGAAAATGGAATGCAGATCGAGTAAAAATCCTTATAAAACTTAAGGCTCAAAATCGATTGCGTGTATTTCCTTCTTATTACCAAAATGGTTTAGAAAATGACTTAGACTGGTGTCGTGAAGCACTGGCTACCCATAAGAAGGAAGAATTGGAGGGAATCATATCGACTAAACAGACTTGTAGTAACCTTATGAAAAAAAAGAAGATAGATGTTTTGTTCGCTATCGAGAATTTGCATTGTAGTGACTGGATGCGGTCGACAAGCTGTTCTATTGAGTTAAAAACAGAAGCTCAAGATTATATAGACGCCTTAAGATTAACTCTACAATGCTCAAACTCGATTATGTTCATTGATCCATATTTGAACCCAATGAGAACAGAGTATGATGTTTTCGAACAGCTTTTTGAGGAAATCGGCAATAGTTCAAAGAAACCTGCTATCGAAATTCACACCAGTGCAAAAGCAGAAGCTGTAATTAATGATCAGGAATATACAGGAGACTTGGGAAAGAACTTCTGTGACAAATGGAGAACACTAGCCAAAAAAAATAGATTAGTTATTGAAGTTTATAAATGGCCAGCCTTTCATGATAGATTTCTAATAACCGATTTGATAGGTTTGTCATTACCCTTTGGATTTCAAACAACTCCAAACCAAGCTTATAAAACGATCTGGACAAGACTCCAAAGAAAACACAGAGACTCTGTTCAATCTCGGTTCAGTGTAACCAACAGACCTCAACCGATTACTATAGGGTAGTTTCTCTAATGTGTGTTTGTGTCCTACACTTCCAGTGAAAAGGCGGGAACGGAGTATGCGCTCCGGAAACGCCAACCGGGCTCATGTTTGAATCGTATTCGATCTGATCGTCTTTGATCCAAGGTGCGAGGGCTTTGATGTATTCTCTGGCATCATCAAGGTTGTTGGACTTGGTGTCCAGAGCCATGAGCTTATCCATCACTTCGAGAGCATCGTTGAGGGGATAGATTTTGTCTTGGGCAGCCAGAGCCCGGCAGATATCACTGGTGCGATCATCCAGGATTACCACAAGTTTGTAGTATTTGACTTTGGCTTTCTTGTAGCCCTGTAACCTTCCGAACTCTCTTATGCGCAGTGCGGTATGCTCTGCCAGTCCCTGCCAGTAGTGGGATGAGCGGTTGGCGAGGTCATTGAACTGTGCTTTGAGGGTATTGGCAAGCATCTCTTTGGTATAACCCTGCTCGATAGCTTTGGAGAGAGTGTCAGCGAAGTTCTGCCGGACATCAGCTTCAAAGTGATTCCCGATCCAGAACAACTGCTGCTTCTGGATGGAGGAGGAGAGATGCTGATCTTCGATGCCCCAGAGTCCGATGCTGGTCTTGGCGGGTGCCTGCACTTGCACGTCTCTCAGTCCAAGCCGTACACAACGCTCTATTATCGCTTTGACGGGCTCATTGACCAGAGCTGCGAAGTCATCTCCCAACTGAGTGTTAATGACGCCCATCAGCTTATCTATGGAGTTCTGGTTGAGTTTCTCTGCTCTTGGCATGTCCCTCAGCATCTGGATGGCGAGCCTGGCAGCATCTCTAATCTCGGTTTTCCAAGCGTTATTCAGGACCCGATAGTATTCTAACATGAGCTTATCGTAGTAGTTCATTAGAAGCTGAACCTCCGTACTTTCACTCTGTTCCTGCCGATATCGTATTCAGAGAACCGTTCCAGACATCCGGCAAGAGCATCACAACCATCGATATAGCCATCAGGATAAGTAAGGAACTGGCTGATCAGGGTTGGTGTATCCTGTCCTTCCGGAAAGAGTACTTTGGCGGTCTCGATGATGGTCTCGGTTCTCTCAATGCGTAGATTCTTATTCTCTTTATTGTCTATGCGCTTGATGCGGTGACTGATAGGCGGCAGGTGGTTATCTGTAGCCCACCTGTCGAAGTCAGCCAAGATACGAGCCTGACCGTAAGAGCTTTCACAAGCAGCTCTTGCTTTTACCTTGTAGGTTCGCTCAAGCTCCTGATAGGCATCGTAATAGTATCTGAAGAACTTGGTGTTCTCGGTCTGGCGGACCCAGACGTGAATCACGTAGAACCTGTTGCCATCATAACCAATGGAGATGATAGCTTTGAAACAACCTTTCTCACCCCAGGCAGGATCGGCATAAAGCCAGACCCGTTTCATTTTTGTCGGTTCCGGCAAGCTCCGATATTTGGTAAACCAGTGGTTCTTGAAGATGTTGCCTTCGATCACAGGCTGTCCCAACATCTCTCTCTGATATCCCGTATGACCGAACTTGGCCCTTAAGTTGGGTAGAGTGGCAGTGGGGTACTGTTCCTCCCAGGTGGACTTGCCTCTCTCATCTTCCAATGGAAAGCGCAAAATCGCTTTCTGGTGCGTTTTCAGAATCGGCTGGTATCCCAAGTCCAAATCGGGATTATCTGCCCGCATTTCGCTTAATATGAGCTCCTGAAACCGACAGATGGAGTAATTGGGATGTACGAGGTTACCGAGCCAGATGATCTTGCCACCGCCCTCGGGTGCCAAGGCTCCGGCAAGCTCTTGAGAGATCTTCTCCATACGTCTCTTGCCGATGGACTGGTTGCCCATGTTCTCTTCTTTATCGATATCGTCACAGACGATCAGTCCAGGCCGCTTGGCTGTCTTGGGATTGATGGTTCCCCGGTGAGACTGCTTGATGGAGCGTGCTCTGATCCTGGCCTTGTTCTTGAGGTAGAAGTCCAGATCAAAGCTGTCCATAGGCTGCAGCTCAGGGTAATCAAGAGTGAGCCGCTTATTATTCTGCAACTCATGCAGGGTGAACGCAGTCCTCTCTTGTGCCAGATCTGTGTCAGCGGCGGTATGGATTACGTAGCGCTCACCTTTGATGATCATCCAGATAGGATAGACCACTCCCATGAGAACCGTTTTGCCCAGCCCACGAAAGCCGGTAATGCCGATGATGCCTGAGCCCTTATCAGTTTCATCAAACATGGTCTCGTGAGCTGAGCAAAAAGGTAGCGGGAAGATATGCGGGAAATAGCTGTGACAGAAAAACGAGAAGGCATCCCAACCCTCTGCTGTTGTCCTTCTGATTCTCTCTGCCTTGGCTTCTGGATTATCGTCTATAAACGGCAAGACGGAGATCGTTTTGGATGCGATCTCCGTCAGGGCCTTGTTATGCCGTTGGATGAACTTCTTAGACATAACCGTAAACACCCCCGACGCCTGGAGGCGAAGGCGTCGGGGAACCGGATGGGGGAGGCAGGGTCCGGGATCTATGTAGCTGGAGATACATGGTTAAAGGGATCAGCGGAGCCGGTGGGAGCTGCTCCGCTGTCGTGGAGGCAGGATGTCGTAGAGTTGCAGAAAGCGGCTCTACTATTTGGAGGGTAGGTAGGGTGAGGAAAAACCTTTTCGGGCTATCCATTTCTTGTTCTCAAATACTCGGCTAAGTCCATCACAATGCCCTGGAATTGCTTGAGCAGAGTCTCGTGACCTTTTTCGATCATAAAGTCGGTAGCCTGATCCAGAAAGCGCACGATATAGTCGTTCAACTCCTTGGAGGGCTCGGAGTCCTTCTGGTTCTGCTTGATCAAGCTGACCAGGCTCTGCAGGGCGGTATCGGCAGGGTTCTTGGCATATTCTCTGAGTGCCTGGATGAGCGCTTTCTTGCGGGCTAAGCTGATCTCGTGATCAAGCTTGCGCTCTTCCTTGAACAGCTCATCCCATCTGCCGCTCTTGATCCACTTGCGCACGGTGATAGCAGAAACCCCGAAGATCACCGCCAGCTCAAGTGGATCAGTCTTGCCATTCAAGTAGGCTTGCCTGCAGTTGTCCCGCTTGATGCGGAACTCGATGGAGTTACTCATATTCAGGACGCACCTTGTGACTTTCCAGATACTTGTTGATATCTTTGCCATGAACCCTAAGCGGGCCTTTGTCGTTGATACGGACTGCGGGGAGAGGATCGCCAATGTTTCTGATCATACGATAGACGGTGGATCGGTCGACCCTTAATAGGGTGGCGATCTCATCCGGTCTGTAGTATCTGTCTTTGAAACTATTCACACTCATCTCGTACTCTTCGATTTCTAATGTGCTCAACATCACTAGCTCCCTGTTTTTGGTCAAAACCTGCTGCCTAAACATGCGACAGAATTACAGGGCACTGAAGTTCAGCACGATTTTGTTGTAGTTGCCGGATTCGTCTTTGACCGCAAACGAGACGTACTGCTTGGTGGAGGTGACCATGATGGCCTTATCGATTAGGTCCATGGCTTCCTTCCAGACCGGGTCCTTGATCTTGTAGCGGCGCAGAGCGAAGATGCGGTAGCGGGCAAGCTGGCCGCGTTTATCTACCTGAAAGGCTTCGTTGATGATGGCCTTGAGATTGTCGCTGGAATCGGCGGACCAGGCTTTGATGCATTCGTCTATCTTTTGTTTGGCGAGCTGCAGTTCGATGCCGAACTGAATCTTTTCCCGAAAGCGCAGCTCGACGCGGAATTTCTCATCAAAGCTGATAAGCAGGGCATTGCCCTTCCACTCGAGTCCGTTTCTGCGGGCGGCATCGTTGAGGTATTTCTCAATGATTTGGATCATTTTCTGTTTATCGGAGATGATCCGTTCCTGCAGCTTGAGTGCGTAGTCCATGGTTTTCTTGACTGTAGCATCCTTTTCAACTATTTCGGGCTGCAGTACCTTAACCGGAATTACTCTGCCTTGGGCATCGGTTAAAGTACGTTCTTTAGATGTCTTGCTCGTTTTACTCATGTGAATCCTCCTTAGGATCAGTTTGTTTATTTGTTTGAGCATTTGTGTTTGCTTGGTCGATATAGGTCCGGAACATGGCGATCACCGCTTTGCGCTCATTTTGATCGAGCAGGTTCCAGTGGCTTTTGGAATAACGTTTGAATAAGAAGGCCCTCAAATGCGGCTCAGTCCAGCCAGCTTGTTTCATAAGCGCATGCATGTACTTGCCCTGCCTGTCATAGTTGTATTCAAGCGGTCTGCCATGATTGCGGTATTTAAGCATTAAAGACTTGATTTCGAGCAGTTTATCCTCGGAAAGTTTTGTGAGCGAATCGCCATAACCGAGGCCTTTGATGATGAATTTGAACGCTTCCAACGGCCAATGGAACTTCTTGACCCTGAGGCCGTGAATCTGTTGACGCAGCTTTCGTTCTCGTTGTTCCTGAGTCATAGAATGCCCTCCCTTTTAGATGGAATATAGCCTTTTAATGTTGGCAGCCATGATCTCCGCCATAGCATGGGCCTGCTTGTGGATTCTGGAAACTCTTTCCCATTCCGCCTTACGAGCTTCCAGGCGGTCTTGGTATTCCTTGGGTGTTTCAGTTTTAGGCTGGCGAGGCTGCTTCTGTTTAGGGTTGAGTGTGCCTAAAACACCCTTTTTGATCACTTTGCCCAGACCGCTTAAATCGGCTTCTGGCTTCACGTAGTAGGCTTGGTTAAAGCCGATGGCATCGATGGATGCCAGAGCTTCCAGATAGACATAGACCCACTGACGACTACGGGGGAAATCGGCCGCCAAACTCCGGATCGAAGTATAGCGGCCCCGTTCAATCAAAGCAAGCAGTTCCCGGGCGGCTTGCCGATCAAATTTCCAAGTGCCCTTCTGCCGGTAGCAGACATCTGGGTTATAGCGGCCGGCTTTCACAAAGATACCGGGGCTGAGTTCTTTGATCCTGCCCGCCTGTTTGAGTTCCGCCAATAACTGTATGACGGCAGCGGTGTCCGCTCCAGTGAAGGACGCAGCCGTTTGGGCAGTGAAGGGCTTGCGGTAGCTTCTGATGAAGTTGGAGACGAGTTCACTCAAGGTCATCGTGCTTCCTCAAGGTCGATCACGTTAGCTGTTTGTGTCGCGGCCTTCTGGTTGCTTTCCATTGAATACATCATCTTGATGGCCTTGCGGAGGTTGCCTCGGCAGTTCTGGTAGATCTGAGTGACCATCAGTTCGGTGACCGGGATGTCCATGATCTCTTCCACGATCAGCCTGACGTCCTTTTTCGTGGCAGGCTTGAATTCCACGAAGGCGTTGCAGCGGTCAAAGTAGTGTTCGTTGAGCCTGGCGAGACGGTCTCGGGCAGTCTGCATGCCCACCAGGATCACGATCACCAGCGTCTCATCCACGATGTCTCTGATTGCGCCTAAGAGCTTAGGCTGGTTGAAGGCGTAGTCGATCTCGTCGATGATGATCACCGTCTGCGGATGATCCTCCAAGATTTCCATGCAGAGTTTGAAGACGTTTTCAGTTGTTCCGGAGGGGATTACGTCGTTGATGTCAAAGTATTCGTACAGGGTACTCAGCAGCTTAACCGAGAAGGTTTTAGCAGTGGTGAAAGCCTCCAGCCTGAGGTAGATGTAGCCCCGCTGAAAGGCGGTACGTTGCGCATAAGTGGTCTTGCCCAAGCCGGGACGGCCGTAGAGCAGACCCAGTCCCACCATTTCCGCCTGCGGGCGGTTGATGAGGTAGTTGATGCATTGATCGGCTTCAACTACGTTGCCGATTCGGATCAGTTGGTTCTGTTTCATTGATATCCTCCATTATTTAATGCCAATGAATCGAAGCATCTCTTCAAAGGTCTTTTCTTTGGGTTTGATTTCCCCATCATCGTCTATCTGCTTGGGCTTATTCTGCTCAAGACGGTTGGGAAGTTTTTGCATCGCTTGTTTTTCAAGTACTTCCATCACCTGCTCGGGTCCCGGTTCGGGAGCTTTGATCGCAGGCGGCTGGATGAAAGTCGGGTTGGCTTCGTCGGGAGCCAGGATCAGCGGTTTGATATAGGCATCGACCACTTCCTGAGTCTGCTTCAGAGTCAGCCGGGTGCGATCGGCAATCTGCTTCTGGTGCCGTTTGATGGCTTTGTATTCTTTCTTGACCTCCGCCACCGAAACTGGATTCTCCAGATCGAGATGGATAAACGGGTCAACTGCCTTACGCAGTTCGGCTTGGCAGATAAAGTTGTCCAGCAGGTCATAGACCAGTATCCAGCGTGCGTCGGAAGGATCGTAGCGGATCAGGACTTCTTTGCCCATGTGTTCGATCAGTTCCAGATTCCAGTACTGCATCTTATTGATCACGATTCCGTTGTTGCGCAGTGTCTTGCGCAGTGTGGTCAGCATCAGGAAGTTGAGCCTGCCAGCTTCGATTCTGCGTTCATCTGGGACCGGATGTGAACTGAACACCTGCCAGGGTGTCTTGCCTCCCAGTCCGCTGTGAGGCTCTTCTCCATACATATAACGGACATAGAAGCCGATCATCCGCATCGCCTCCTCCAAGGTGGGCGGCTGGGCCTCGTACATCTTGCGTGCCCACTTCTCATTACGCATCAAAGTGGCGGGCTTATCTGCAACTGATGCTCCCCGGAAGCTGCTGACGAAGCGTTCAAAGCGTTCCTGGAAGGTCTTGAAGAAGCGTTCGATGATCTTGGCTTTGGCATTGTAGCTTTCGGCGAAGACCACGTTGATCCCCAGGCGGGGGAAGATACCCGCTAGTTCGCTGCTGAGATCATGACCCTCCCATTTCTCATTGAACAGCTTGGACCTGAAGGCTTTGCCGTTATCAAGGTAGACCGCCTTGGGCACTCCCTGATAGTTGAGGAAGGCATTACGGAAGGCAAGCTGGATATGCTGGCTGTCTTCGGTATAGGCCAGCGATGCGCCCACCGGATATCGGGAAGCCCAGTCGAAGACCATGATCATGGTCATTCTCACCGGCTTGCCCGTCTTGGGGCTGATGATGTCGAAAGCCAGCGTATGTCCATCCGCCACCCAGACCTGACCGACCTCAAGCAGATCGTTGTCCCGTATAATCGTTTTCACGATCTCCTCAGCTACCGCCTTGCTCCCGTGCCGGGCTTGGGTCCAGATGGCGAGGTTGTTCTTTCTGTAGTCTTGGCACCAGCGTCTTAGGGTCGGGATCGAGCTTGGCGAATCCAGGCTGCCCAGTCTGGCGAAGGCTTTTACAGTAGCTACCGCCGAGCCGATCTTGATCTTCTGCGGGGAGAGCAGCAGTTTTAAGAGAAACTGCTGTTCCATAAAGGTGACCTTGCGCCCCCTCGTCCGGTTCTTGCTCTTGTGGATCAAGGCGAACATATCCCGGTTGTTTTCTAAGTAGGCATCCACCCACTTACGCAGGGAGCGTTCGCTGCGCTTGCCCCGTATCAAGTAGAGTTCGGGCAGGAGTCTGCCAGCGTTGTATTCCTGGTTAATCTGCCGCCAAGCCTCTAACTTGGCTTCTGATTCGTTGACGAGTTCGATAGCGGTCTCGCAGAATTGGGAGAGCAGCTGCGCCTCGTTCATGCAGCTGAGCAGTTCCTTATCCTGCGGGACAAGATCAAGCTCTTCAGGCTGATCGTCTAAAGACGGTTCGGCAAGCGCTGTTTCCATCTGAGGAGGCGTCATGACAGGTTCGTCCATTTTCGCCTCCTCTTCCTTATATAGGGATGGGGGTTCTTTCTCGAGGGGGAATCTGGTCACCAGCTCCAGCGGCACCGGCTCACCCGTTTGAGAATTGTGCGGGATGATCATGATCCGGCTGCCGGCTTTGACTGCCGCGAACAATTCCGCATAGTTTTCGGCGTAACCTTCCCAGTCGATCATGGGGTAGAGGTCGTCACTCTTTTCCATGCTCCACCTTCTTGTCTTTGCTGTATGAGATGACGAACAGGCAGCCGGGCTGACAACCGTCCAGGATGATGCGCTCCTGCTTTAAACAGACGGGACGCTCTTTGCGTCTGCGGCAGTAGGCCTTATCCAGGTCTGCCAGTTCTTGACCTGAGGCGATAAAGAGCTTGGCGATGCGATAACCGCCGCTCTCCACCACTCGTTTAACTGCGATAAAGGTTCCGTCAGCGACCATGCGCCTGACAGTCTTAATCGACTTGTCGTACAGGGCGGCCACCCGAGCGAGGGGCAGCCATAAGATTTGAACTTCCTTCTCCATTGCGTAACCTTCCAAATTCAGAAAACCACTTGGACAAATTCCAGCTTCTGTCCTAAAACCACTTGGACAAAAAGTGGAACCACTTGGACAAAATCGGGCACCACTTGGACATTTTTCGGAGCACTTGGACAAAAATTCGCAAAGTGCAGTGGCATTGTGGTCGGAAGCTATACGCAGAGAGAGGTGCGGGCTTTTTTGTCCAAGTGGTTCCTCAAATAAAACCACTTGGACATTCTTGGCGGGGCAGTCGGAACAACTGCTTTTAATCCGCTTTTTTGCACTCATTCTAACCTCCATGAGCATAGTGTTATGGGTGCTAACTTCCTGACCGGCAAGTTCTTGGGAAGTCCTTTCTGCGAGTTGGCGGAAGAATCCGCCAAGTATTTTCAGGCTTCCCGACTTGACGGCACGAATGCCAGCCAAAATCACCTTGCCGAAAAATAAACATTGACACATCTATGGGGAACATTTAGCTTGTTCTGTAGCTATACTGATAACCGTCTGGAAATTGTCAATAATATTATAATACATAAGGAGTGATCATGGGCCGCGAAGGAATCGGAGATCGACTGGTAAAAGTCATTAAAATGATGAAGTTAAAAAACTATGAGTTCGCCGAAAAATTTAATGTTTCGCCTGTTACTTTATCCCGTTACAAATCCGGACAGAGACTGCCGGAACCCAATTTTTTGATATCTTTGACAGAAGCTCAGGTCAACGTGAATTGGCTGCTTACCGGGGAAGGTGCCATGCAGATCGTGAAGGATTTCGACGGCTGGATGAAGGAGAGGCTGGAGCAAAAACTCAAGGTCGTAGACAGCCGCACTGGGTTAATTGAAGCTCCCACAATAGATTATACTCGCACCGTAAACTACACAATTCTTGGCGAAATTGCCGCCGGCCCCAGAGAACATATCGCAGACTTCCGGCGTTTAGGCGAGAGCATAGAAATTCCGAGGACTCTCGTGCCTGGAAACATAGATAAATACATGGCTTTCAGGGTGAACGGCCGCAGTATGGAACCCAATATCATGCATGAGGACATCGTGCTGCTCATGCAAACCTATGACTGGGAATTTGCCAATGGAAAAGTGGCTGCGGTACGATCCGGCGACGGGGTCACACTTAAGAGAATCATCCTCGATCCAAAGAATAGCCGCGTTATTTTGCAACCATTTAACTTGGACTATGAGGTCCAGATATTAGACGCTGATCAGGGTGACGATGCATTTCTGATTGGTGTTTTGTCACTTCAGTTGCGGCTTTTTGAACTTCGACATTGACGAGCTGAAACCGCAATTTCCAAAACCAGTCCAAAATCGGCTCGATTTGAAGTTTTCAGTGATACAAAGACGTCCAAAAACGTCCAAAAAACCACTTGGACAAGTCTAAAGGCAGTCCTATATATCTCCCCACCACATAAACATTTAGCCCAGTTTGTCCAAGTGATACTTGCTTGAAGGTTTGGGTGACACTTTATAGCGGCTTTCGTGCACTTTTTCATCTCTGTATTTGGTTCATTCTGCGCGCTGGACTGGCTGATAAGCCTGTGTAAAATAAAGTGATTGATCTGCAGGAAGGGATAGCCCCTGTCATTTTGCCTTGACCCCAAAACATGGGATCATAAAATGACCTGATAAGGATGAAAGCAATGAAAACGGGAAAGATCATCGACATCGAATGCCGCTGTGGCACAATGCTGTTCCGCTATTTCAAGGCGGGCAAAGGCAGGCTGATAAAGTGTATGATCAACAGATTGACTGAGGATTTTGTAGGCTTGAAAGGAGCGGCAACTTTTTCAAGGCCGCTTTGCCCCGGCTGTGGGCGCGAGCTGGGAATCATCATGATGATCCATGGCCAGCCCGCGCTGAAGCTGAATCAGGGCACGATCAAAAGTATCAGGATCTAAAAGAAATTACAGGGGTAGGGAGACTCTCTTGCCGGTTTTGGCAGACCGGTAGATGGCTTGGATGATTTCCACGGATTTACGGCCATCGCGTCCGTCGGTGAAAATGCGGCCATTATTCAGTAAAACATCCACCACATTGCGATAGTAGGGGTTGTGTCCAAACCCATAAACATTTGGAGGCTGGTAGTTTGCCTCCTGGGCAATGCGGTCGTCATCATCGTAGTCTTCAAATTCCCACTTTTCAATCTTGTTCACGGCTACCCCGCCCACTTTCACGGTGCCTTTTTCACCGATGATGGTGATGGAGCCTTCAAAGTTTTTGGGATACGTGAGCATGGTCACGTTCAGGGTGCAGATGGCTCCGCTGCGGAAATGAAGGATGGCGCAGCCGGAATCTTCGGCTTCAATCTTGCGCGCCATGGTGGAGGTATATGCCATCACACTTTCCACGTTTCCCAGCAGCCAATAGAGCGCGTCAACATAGTGGCTGGCCTGGTTCATGAAGGCGCCGCCATCAAATTCCCAGGTTCCGCGCCATTTTTCTGCATCGTAGTAGTTTTGCGGACGCTGCCAGAAAACGTTTGATTGCGCCAGAAAGATGCGACCAAAACGGTTTTTGTCCATGGCGTTTTTCAGCAGTTGCATGGTGCTGTTGAGCCGGTTCTGTTTTACCACAAAGAGCTTGACCTTGTTGGCATCGCAGGCTTTGATCAGTTCGTCTGCACTTTCGATGCTGATGCCCATAGGCTTTTCCGTGATCACATTCATTTTGTGATTTGCCACGTCGATGCCCAAGGCAGGGTGCAATCCGCTGGGAGTGCAGATGGTCACTGCATCCAGCTTTTCCTGTTTCAGCATTTCAAGGTGGTCTGTGTACCAGTTTTTGATGCCATAAGTCTCAGCCGCCAAGCGGGCTTTGTCTTCCAAAATGTCCGCACAGGCAACGAATTCCGCTTCGGGAATTTGCGAAACCGCTTCAAAATGGTTTTTGGAAATACGCCCGCATCCGATCAATCCAAATTTTATCTTTTTGCTCATTTAGAGGCTCCTTTTTCAATTTTGTGGTGCTCCAGATACCAGGTGCACATTTCTGCAATGCTTTCTGCGATGCTTTTCTTTTGCACGAAGCCGGCTTCTCGGATTTTTGAGGCGCGAAAATCCGTGGCAGTGGAGAGTTTGCGCATTCTATCGCTATTCACGGGAAGGTCCAAACCCAGCAAAGCTCCGGGAATGTCGAAAATCCGACCAATTCCAACCGCCACCGGCTGGGGGATTTTCAAGCGCGGCATCTTGAATCCGGGCTGGGAAGCGATCAGTTCCATCAGCTCACGCAGGCTGAGATAGGGCTCGTCCACACAGTTGAAATGCTGAAAACCGGGTTTCAACAGGTCGAGTGAAAACGTGATCATATCGGCTATCGTATCCAGGGAAACCACACTTTTCACGTGATCTCCTTTTCCAACCATGGCGATGGGCCGGCGGTGCATGGTATCCATCAATTTATACATATTGGCAAAGTTGTGAGGTCCGTAGATGACGGTGGGGCGCAGGACGACAAGTTCCCGCTCCGGGTCTTTTTCCTGCCAGCGGATGCAGAGCTCTTCTCCAGCCAATTTTGATTCACCATAGGGGTTGTCTGGTGCGTAGGGTGCAGTTTCATCCGCAGGTCCTTTGGGATGACCAAAAACTGAGACGGTACTCAGATAGATGATCTTTTTAATCTTATTTTTTTCTGCGAATTCCAGCAGGGTGCGGGTTCCATATTTATTGTGATCAAAATATTCACCGCGTTTGATGCCGAAATCGTGCTTTGCCGCGGCAGAGTGGAGGATAAGGCCAAGCTCTGCATTGTTTTCCAGTTCAAATGAACCGCGCACGCTTTCGAGGTCTCTGATCTTGCGGATATCGCCAATCAGGGTTTTGGGGTGGGCTTGCGTGTTGCAATCCGGGCTGATGTCGATTCCCACAACGTTATGACCGGCTTGGTCGAGATTCCACATCATTCTGCTGCCAACAAATCCATTGCTGCCTGTTATAAAAATATTCATGGTTTTAGGTGACTCCTAACGCACCGGTTGCCAAGTGTTTATCCTGGTTCGTGCCAGATAACGGAAAAAAGCCGCCATCGAAGACCAGATCATCGCCACAAGATAGGCTGGAACGGTTGAAAGTGGCAAACGCCGTTCTTTTATCTGCAAAAGCAGGCCCAAGATACCGTAGCCGTAAATTGCGACCTGAAGGAAAAATATGATCTTATAAAACATGTTATTCATCAAAAATAGGGAGGCAACAAATCCTGTCAACACAAAAACGAAGAAAAGCCAGCGCAGCAGTTTGTGGGAAATGAGTTGAATGCAGACAAACGGATGCCGAAAGGGATTGAGCAACACGGGGTTGCGTTCCAAAACATACCATTCCCGCGTGACGATGCGGATCTTGCGCGACATTTCCTGTCCTGCATGCTCTGTTTCTTCTTCAAACACGTTTGCACGGGGCTCATAGGCGGTTTTCCAGCCATTTTTCAAAACGGTGAGCACACGTTCAAAATCATCCACGGATTGAGGGTCAACCTTTTCAAAAAGGTCTTTTCGAATCAGAAAAATACTCCCATTGGCGCCGATGATGCCACCCAGGTCACTTTCCCAGTGTTTTATTTTTGATTCATAGCGCCAATATAAGCCCTCCCCGGATTTTTGACCTTCACCAGCCATGAAGTGCAACTCTCCTGAAACCAAGCCCAAACGTGGATTGGACAGCATTTTTTCCATGAGAAGTTTCAAGGCGTCGGGGGCAAATATCGAGTTTGCGTCTGTGGAGAGCACAAAATCCGAGTCCAGTTCAGACCTTGCCAGGTTCAAAGCGCTCGGTTTGCCGCGACGGGGTTTTTGGATCAAAAGTTCTACATTTTGACCAGAGAACGACTGCACAATTTCATTGGTCCGATCGCTGGAATCGTCTGAGATCACAATCATTTTCACTTTGTCTTTTGGATAATCCAGCTTCAAAAAGGATTCTATCTTGGCACCGATGGCTTCTTCTTCATTGTATGCCGGGCAGAGTACTGTCACAGAGGGAAAATGCTGTTGCGGTTCGTTGGTTCGCTGCTTTTTCCTGGGTTTGAGTAGATTGGCTAAGAATAGGATAAGAGGATAGCCAAGCAGATGGTAGGCAAGCAGACCAAAGGACAGCCAGAAAAAGATAATGACGAGATTCATGTTATGACTCCCGATTCTTTAATCTGCGCTGTAATACACGAAAAAACAGCATTTCCTTGATTAAATGAAGCAAGTTCGATGCTATCAACTTTGCGGCTTCTGCCTTGCATAAAAATCCTTTTTCCTTCAATGTTTTAGTATGATGATGCCTAGCCTGACTTTTAACAGCTTGAATCTGTCAAGAAAATTCACGTGGATACGGTCTTTCATTGAAAACCAGAGTTTATTCGGGTTAGCAAGGAAAGTTTGGCTTGACAAGGCTCTGCTTTTTGAAATTTTGATTTTTCCATTTGGAGTTCAGACGGCTGTCTCATGCAGACAAATGCCAAACGATGGAATAATATAAAGTTATGGATGTTGGATGTCCCGGATCGACCTGAAAAAGAATATCGCTGTCACAGGCGCTTTTCGCATTATCATATTGGTGCTATCTTTTTGCATCAGTTGGCTTTCCGCCCGCTATTTGGGTGTGGAGGGAAAGGGGCGTCTCAGCTATTTGATGACCGTTGGCGGGTTCATTTGGACAGTTTTGGGAATGGGTTTGAACCACAGTTATCCATATCTGATCAGGAAAAACCCTGAGAAGCGTGGGGACCTCTTTGCCTGGACTTTGCTGCAGTTTTTTGTGGAGACCTTGGTTTTTCTGGTAGCAGGTTTGGTTTTCATCGAGTTTTGGAGCAAGGCTCTGAGTTTCGATTTCAGTCCTTTATACATGGCATTGTTTGTGGGCTATCTCACTTTCACAAAAGCCTTTATGCAAATGCAGGCCTTCTACATCGGGGTGGATAAAATCCTCGAGGGTTCCATATCGCAACTGATCAACACAGCATCCTGTCTGTTATTGCTTTCTGCGGGTTTTTTCCTGCTCCCAAGCGGTGACCGTTTGGGATATTATCTTGGATTCACTGTCATCGGTTTGGCTGTGGGTTTGGCTTATTTAAGCTTTGGACATAAAGAGCACATAAGTGTTTCAAAAATAGACTATTCATTCATCAAATATTCATATGGTTTTGGCTTCAGGGCTTTCATTTCCATGTTTTTGATCTCACTTTTGTTGAGGGCAGACATCGTGATTGTGAAACGCCTTTTGGATTACGAACAGGTGGGAATATATTCAATTGCAGCACATGTGGTGGACATGCTTCAGATCGCGTCAAATCTGGTTGGCAGCCTGCTTTTGGCAAAGTTGTCCGACACTGCCGAAGAAACCGAAAAATGGCTGCTGATGAAAAAGATGCTGATGGTTTTCTTTCTGTTTCTTGTGGTGGGGAACCTGGCATTCATTCTGCTGGGCAAAAGCGTTTTGGGCATCTTCTTTGGCATAGATTTTGTGCCCTCCTACGCTGTTTATTTGTGGCTGATACCTGCCAGTTTTGGGCTCAGTTTTGGCTCACTTTTCAACAACTATCTGAACAGCAAGGGTTTCCCCGTGGCCACCATAGTTATTGCAGGCCTGGCATTGCTGCTCAATATCGGCTTGAACTATATGCTGATCCCGCTTTGGGGCGTCAATGGAGCAGCGTTTGCCACTTCGGTTGCCTACCTGTTGTGGTTTGTCATCATTGTGGCGTATGAACAAAAAGTGAGCTCAGGAAAGCTTTTGCCACACCTTATCCCCAAGCGCGAGGATTGGCGTGAACTCTATCTTTCCGCCCTTGAATTGGTTGCAGCCAGATCAAAAAGGTGATAAGTGAAATGACTAAGGCAGATAACCTCCACAAAAGCATTCTGATCGTTCACACCTGGGGCATCGGCGATATGATCCTGCTCACACCTGCATTGCGGGCTGCCAGGAAACTGCACCCCGAGCTGAAAATCACTCTGCTTGTTTTTCCTCATGCAGCGGCGCTTCCAGTAAAAAACGCCGATTATGTGGATGAGATTTTGTATGGCGGCTGGAAACCGCTGGAACTGCTTGCCAGCATCAGGAAACTGCGTCGGCAAGGATTCCATGCGGTCTTCTTTACGACTGGGGTGACAGCTTGGAAATCATGGCTTTTCATGCAGTTTATTAAGGCAAAACATAAGATAGGCGAATACAACAAACTGAAATATCCGGGGTTAACAGATTATATCCAGCACGACCTCAAAAAATGCAGAGTGCATGCAAACTATGAACTTCTGAGAGCCGCAGTCGATCTGCCGGACTGGGAAGCAGCTCTGCAAAAGAGGGGAGAGCTGAACTTGGCGACCCATTTTTCGCTGTCTGAAGCAAACCGCGAATGGGCTGACAACTACATTGAAGCCCAGGCACTTGGAAAGAAGCCCATCCTGGCGATTCATCCCGGCAGCATGGCACGCAACCGCTTCCGTCGCTGGCCTGTAACATACTTCGCCACTCTGATCGAGTTCATCAAGCAGGATTTTGACCTGAATTTCGTGGTTATTGCCGGACCCGACGAAGAGGAGGAAGGGCGCTATCTTTCCAAAATTGAGGGGGTTCAGGTCTTGGAGCGCACCTCGCTGGGAAATGTGGCGGCATTCATTTCCCGCTGTCAGGCTTTTGTGAACACAGATTCCGGTTTGGGGCACATTGCTTCCTGCTTCCAGATTCCTTCGCTCACCATTTTCGGTCCCGGCGACGAAAGGCAAACCGCACCCTTTTCTCCAAAAAGCCGGGTGGTTCGCCTGCCAATGGATTGCGCTCCCTGCGTAAGGCACAAAACGCGCGAATGCAACTTGGAGTGCCTGGTGGGGTTAAGCCCACAAACAGTTTATGATTCTTTGAAACCGATCTTGGAAGGGTGTTTGCAGTAAAAACCGGTCACTTTTGCCGGTAAAGATCAAGCAGCCTGCGGGTTAAGCTTCTGCGGTTGAATCCTTGAATTGCATCCGGAGCGACAGAAAACCGTTCAGAGTCATTCAGAAGCTGTTCCAAGGCTTCGGCAATGGCTTTGGCGTCCTTTGCCCAAACATGAATTCCCGCCCCGGTTTCCAGCAAAAGATCTTTCATGGCAGAACGTTTTGGCCCCACCGACAAAATCGGCCTTCCAGCGCGCAGGAGTTCAAAGATTTTCCCAGTTAAAGCCATTTCCGACTCCGGGCTGTCGTCCACCATGATCATATTCGCACCTGCCCCCAAAATATGCTCCAGTGCGGCTTTATGGGGCAGGTAGCCCAAATATGTGTAAAATGGATAGTTACCCTCTTCGATGCGAGCCAAAATGTGAGCTGCGATGCTGCCCAGATGGACAAAACGAAAACCGGGAATTTTGCAGGCAGACAGAGCATCCAAAAGCTGCAAGGGGTCGCCATAGTTGCGATCCATTCTGCCCATGTAAACAAGCGTTGGCTCAGGAAAATGTTTTGGCTGCAGCCCCTGGAAATCATCATCGTCAAAACCGTTTGTGAGCACTTCCGCTTTTTCAGCCAGCCATCCATATTTCTTCACATAACTATCTCGTATGGAATCGGTTACAAAAACGACGCGATCGCATTTACGCAGAAATGTCTCGTCCTTTTTTTGGATAGATTTGAACCTGAAGCCATGCACTTTCTGTCCGATCAAGGGTCCAAACTGCCAGGCATCACGGTAGTCCGCCACCCAAAAGATTTTGTCTCCAAAGCGTTTTTTCAGCCAAAGGCCTGCCACAAACGAAGAAAACGGATAAGCCGTGATATAGAGATTGCGGATTTTGTGACGTCTGATGATTTGAGCCGCTTTCAACGCTGCAAAAGGAGTCCAGCCGATTTGTTTGTCGATGGGCCAGATCATGTCATTCAGCAGTTTTGCCACGCTCCAAAACGCCCTTGCAAAGGGATTTTTGGGCATGGTATCTTCAAAGCGGGTGCTGGTGATGCGGCTCACGTTGCGGGAGCGGATGCCCAAGCCGCCAACCCTGTGAATGATGGCCTCGGCGGGAACGTCCTGCAGCAAAGTGTGGTCGGTTTCCTTGCGCACGGGCTTTTGGGGCACCACTGCATGCACTTCCCAGCCCTCACGACAGGCATATTTCATGAACTTCAGGGCTCTCTGTACTCCACTGAGTCCGGTGGGCGGAAACTCATTTATAATCATCAGCAACTTATTGTTGCTCATACATTTTCCTCAATCTGGAAATCAGTTCAGGCAGCATGAATTCCTGTGTCACTTTTTGACGGGCATTGCTTGAAATACGTTCCGCCAACTCTTTGTCCTGCAAGATGATGCGAATTTTTTCCGTTAAATCGTCAAGGTTCTGCGGCTGGGCAAAAAGAGCCTCGGTTCCTTCCTCAAAAAGACCGTGAATTCCCTGCCCAACACTACCCACGACGGGGATTCCGGCATACATTGCCTCCAGATACACAATGCCGAAAGTCTCACTGTAGCTGGGCAGCACAAAGAGATCGAAATATCGGTACAGATTGCGCAGCAGCCTATTTTCCAAGCCGCCAGCCAGTGTGATGCTCTTTTCCAATCCAAGCCTCTTGATCCTAGCTTCCAAATCGCGTTTTTCATCCCCATTTCCAAAGATGAAAAGCTGGATTTTATGACCTTCAGCCTCGAGTTTTGCCACGGCATCAATCAAATGACGAAACCCTTTTTCCGGGGTCAGATTTCCTACGGAGATGATCTTGTAACTCTCTGTCTCCAATTGCTTTGTGATGTGTTCAAGTTCGCTGTCATCGCAGGGAGGCGTGGGCCCGATGGCATTCCCCAAAACGCTGGTTTTATCCTTTGGCAGAAAGGGATACAGCCATTTTTGCAATCTGCCGTTCACGGTGAAAACATGATCCCAGCCTGAAAGTGCCTTACGTAAGGTGCTACGATAAAAAGCTTTAAGCCGGTTCCCTTGCAGACGTTGGGGATGGGTGCGGATATTGTGCAAAATGAGGTATTTGGGAATGCGGACCCGATCCAGCCAGGTTTTCAGCCAGAAAAGCTCCGGAACGTGCCGGAAATCATGAACTTGGATCAGATCCGGTTTCCAGCGCGCAAAAGCTTGTTTCGCAGCCGGCAACACAAAGGGCGGAAAAGTTAAAAAAGCCGAGAGAAAAGGATTTTTGAGCGCGGGATAGGTGATGTGGCAGACTTCCACTCCATCCTGAGTATAAGCTTCCTTTTTATAGTGAGACCCGATCGCATAAGCCAACACTTTTACTTCGTAGTGTTTTGCCAATTCCTGCACCTGATTGAACACAAAGATGCCCGTCAGGCTGTTTTGCCTGCTGGGGTAGAGGTCACTGATCAGCATGATTTTTTTCATCTTGGCTCTCATCAAAGCGATAAACGCCTGAAAATACACATAAACGCACGGCAAGGGTTTTTGACAAGGAATATTTTCCGAGAACGTTCTGCAATCATCATTCTGAGGATGCAATGATTACGGTTGAACTCACTTACACAGTATTTTTTGCTGTTTTCACAAGGTATCATGCGCAATGACATATTTCGCATCCACTCGCTTTTCCATCTTGTTTCAAGGCGTCGGTCACTTCTTAATCAAGCCTTAATCAAGTCTTAATAATTAACGCTTGATTAAGGCTTGATGATCACTTGATTAAGGCTTTCAGCCAAGCTTGACCCGTCCTGAACCAGGTTGACCGAAAATCTTGTGTAGAGTTCTGAAGGTAGGCAGCATGCTGGTTTTCCAGATTATGATCGCCATTTGCTCCAAAGCTCAACATTTCACCCCTGCCAAAGCACAAGGCTGGATAAAACAGTAAAACCTTGACTGAGGCGGCGCATCGAAAAATCTGGCACAAAGCAAAGAATATTAGGTGAAAGAATGGAAAACAGCGAAAAACCTGTGGTATCGAATTTTATCCGCACTATCATCGACCGCGATCTGGAGAGCGGAAAGCATAAGAAGATTGTGACCCGCTTCCCGCCGGAGCCAAACGGCTACCTGCACATCGGTCATGCCAAGTCGATCTGCCTGAATTTTGGGCTGGCGAGGGACTACGGCGGCGTTTGCCACCTGCGTTTCGACGACACGAACCCCATCAAGGAAGACCTCGAATATGTACAGTCCATCATGGAAGACGTGCGCTGGCTCGGTTTTGATTGGGGTGACAACCTTTTTTATGCCTCAGACTATTTTGAACAGCTCTATGAATTTGCGGAAATGCTGATCCAAAAAGGCTTGGCGTTCGTCTGCGACCTTTGTCAGGAAGAGATCCGGGAATACCGTGGCACCCTCACCGTTCCCGGAAAAAACAGCCCCTGGCGCGAACGCAGCATCGAAGAAAATCTCGATCTTTTCCGCAGGATGCGAGCCGGCGAATTTGAGGAAGGGGAAAAATCCCTGCGTGCCAAGATCGACATGGCTTCGCCGAATCTGAATATGCGCGATCCCGTGATCTATCGCATCAAGAAGGCTGAACACCATCGCACCGGCGAAAAATGGGTCATCTACCCCATGTATGACTACACCCACAGCCTTTCCGACGCCATCGAATGTATCACCCATTCCCTTTGCACGCTGGAATTTGAGGACCACAGGCCGCTCTATGAATGGTGTTTGCACAACCTGCCGGTTCCATCATATCCCCAACAGATCGAATTTGCCCGGCTGAACCTCAGCCACACCGTGATGAGCAAAAGGATGCTGCTGGACCTGGTGAAAAACAATGTGGTTCAGGGTTGGGACGACCCCCGCATGCCCACCATCGCCGGAATGAGGCGCAGAGGCTTTCCGCCCGCCGCCATTCGTGATTTTGCCGACCGCATCGGAGTGGCAAAAGCCAGTTCACTGGTGGATTTTGAGCTTTTGCAGTTTTGCGTTCGCGAAGATCTGAACCAAAACGCAAAGCGTGTGATGGCGGTGCTTGACCCCATTTTGCTCACCATCGAAAACTATCCTGAAAACAGCTTTGAAGAGTTTGAAGCCATCAACAATCCTGAAGATCCCGACGCCGGAACGCGCATGATCCCGTTTGGAAAACAGCTCTACATTGAAAGGGAAGATTTTGCCGAGGAGCCCCCAAAAGGCTGGTTCCGCCTTTCTCCCGGTGCGGAAGTGCGGCTGAAACACGCTTACTATGTGACTTGCAAGGAAGTGATCAAGGACGCCCAGGGCAAGATCACCGAGATCATCTGCACTCACGATCCCCAGTCCCGGGGCGGCTCAACCCCTGATAAACGCAGGGTTAAAGGCACCATCCACTGGGTGAGTGCAGCCCACGCCGCGGATGCCGAAGTCCGGCTTTACGAACAGCTTTTCACCCTGGCAGACATGAGCGAAATGGAGGAAGGCAAGGCTCCGGAAGACTATATGAATCCGGAATCCCTGAAAGTGCTGACCCACTGCAAGATCGAGCCCTCGCTTGCCTCAGCCGAAAAAGGGGAACGCTTCCAGTTTTTGCGCCAGGGCTATTTCTGTGCGGATTTGGATCACAGCCCCGAAAAACCGGTTTTCAACCGGATTGTCACCCTCAAAGACGGCTGGGCCAGGCAGCAGCGCAAGCAATAAAAAAGCCGGCTGGCTCACGCCTGTTCAGGCTTTTCTGGCTCTTTTTTCCCGGGTTCTTTTTCCCCCGGATTTTTTTCTTTGGATTCTTTATCGTTCTTGGGCTGCTCTTCCCGAACCGAGTAGAGCGCAAAACCGCCCAAAGTACTGAAAAACATGGCAATATCGGTGAGCGTGCTGCCGAAGATAATTCCCGCGAATGATGCGGCAATGATCACGGCGCCCAACAATTTCGGCTTTGTGGAAAACGACACATAGCCCAAAACCGCGATCATAATGGCAAGCACCGCTGCCACAATCATAAACTCTCCCCCGGAGGAAAATTCATATCTCCAAACATCTTTAAATGTGGGGGAGAACAATGACGCCACCGCCACAATCAAAACAATCCCCGCGCCGATCATCGCCAAAACGCTACCAATATATTTCATCATCTTTACTCCTGTTTGATTTTGTCAGACAACTTAGCCATTCCGCCCGTCATGTCAACACAATTTTCCTCCCACAAGCTTTGACAAAAAAAAGTGTGGACAGATAATGCATTCCTATTCAAATGGCTCCGGGAGGTAAAAATGACCTACAAAGTGATCATGATCAAGATCGACAGCCGCATCAGCGACGCGGCAACAGTGCAGAGCATTCTCACTGAATATGGCTGCAACATCAAAGTGCGCCTGGGCCTGCACGAAGTCTCCAAAGAACTCTGTGCAAACGACGGCCTCATCCTTTTGGAAGTGGAAGGAGACAAAAGACGCCTGAACTCCATCGTCAAAAAACTGAATGCAGTGGAGTATGTGAAAGCCCAACTCGTCGAAATGTAAGCCATTTTTTTGGCTTTGGCGCCAGGCCGGATTGCCCTTTTTTATAGAGCACATCGTCTTGGCGCCATTTCTTTTGGCTAAAGATTCAGGGCAGCAGTTTGGATTTTGTGGCTGTGATGAAGTGGGCGAGGTTTTCGTCCATTTCCTTCAGGTCTTCCAGGGTGTGGCGCTTGATCTCAACCTGTTTCGGAGCCTCGCTTTCCACCAGTTCCATGCTGAGCCTGGGCGCGGGTTGGAAAAGCTCGGCAAGGATCTTTTCAAATTGATCCTTGAAGCCCAAAAGGCTGTTGTGATATGTGCCTCCCTTGATTTTGAGCAGCAGCAGATTGCCGTTTTTGACCTCTGCCTTGGTGTGACCCAATGCGATCGCCGCCGAGGTGCTTTCGCGTTTGACCCGGGCATTCAGGCGTTCCCAGCTGTTTTCCAGGTTTTCCAGATTGAATTCCACCAGGCGCGGCGAAGGCTGTGGGGCAGCCTGGGCTTTGGGGCTTGAAGCCCTTTCAGGTGCCGGATGCGGGGTGGGTTTGGGAGAGCTCACCGCTGCAGGCCTTGCCGCCTGTATCGGCGTAAAATCCTGCGCATCAAGCTGTTGAAGCAGGTTTGCCACATCCTCCATTTCATCCAACCGACACATCTTCAGCATCACCAGTTCAAAGATCAGATATGGGTTTCCGCTGCTTTTGATTTCGTTTCTGGCATCCATCAGCATGCTCATCATGTAAAGCAGATTTTCGCGGCTGAAAAGAGCTGCAATTTCATCGTAAAGCGGATATTCGTCTGCGGTTATCTCGCTGGGCGAACTGCCCACTTTGCGCAGCAGCACAATGCGGAGAAACTCCATCAGGTTGTTGATAAACTCCTGCAGATCAGCCCCTTCCTCAAATATCCTCTGCAGTTTTTCCAAAAGCTCATGCGCATCGCCGGCATCCACCAAACGCATCATATCTCCAAAAACCTGCGTGGGAATGAGCCCGAAGATGGGTCGAACCTTGTCGATGCTCACTTCGTTTTGACAGTATGAAAGCACCTGATCGGTGAGCGACAGAGCGTCTCTCAGGCTGCCATCCGCTTTTCTGGCAATCAGATGCAGAGATTCCGCATCGATCTCGATGTTTTCCTCCTTCATCAGTTCCTTCAGCCTTTTCACGATGGCATCGATGGGAATGCGCTTGAAATCATAGCGCTGGCATCTGGAAATGATGGTGGGAAGAACCTTGAAAGGCTCGGTGGTGGCAAAGATGAACATCACGTTTTCCGGCGGTTCTTCCAGGGTTTTCAAAAGTGCATTGAAAGCGTTTTTGGACAGCATGTGCACTTCGTCGATGATATATATCTTCCACGGCGATTGGCTTGGCGCATACAGCAGTTCGCGCTGCAATTCGCGGATATCGTCCACGCTGGTGTTTGACGCTCCGTCGATTTCGATCACGTCGTTCGAGGTTCCCGCAGTGATCTCCAAGCAGTTGTGACACACGTTGCAGGGCGTCACCGTGGGTCCTTCCACGCAGTTCAGGTTTTTGGCAAATATCCTCGCCATCGAGGTTTTTCCCACTCCGCGCGGCCCTGTGAAAAGGTAGGCATGCGCGATGCGGTTTCCTTCGATGGCGTTGTGCAGGATCTGGGTGATGTGGTCCTGCGCATACACTTCCGCAAAGGTTTGCGGGCGATATTTTCTGGCAAGTACAATGTAGCTCATCTTTTCTCCAAATCCATTCTTTTTTCATCCCCTCTTTCAGGCAAGCATTTTCTGCTGGACAAATTATCCCTCTGTTTTAAGCGGGATTTACCCCGGCTTTCCGGGACACTCAAAACAATTCAAAGCAGTGGAGGTAAACGATGAAATTGCAAGGAAAAGCGGTGATTGCCCAGGGTGGCGGACCCACCGCGGTGATCAATCAATCCTTGGTGGGCGTGGCGCTCGAAGCCCGCAAATTTGCCCAGGTGGACAGGATCTATGGCGCCCAATATGGCGTGCAGGGCATTGTGAACGAAGATTTTGTGGATCTGAGCCAGGAGACCGTCCAAAACTTGGAAAAAGTGGCGCAAAGCCCTTCCTCGGCGTTGCTTTCCACCCGCGACAAACCCGACGAAAAGTATTGCAAAGAGATTTTCAAAGCGCTCAAAGCCCACGATGTGCGCTATTTTTTCTACATCGGTGGAAACGATTCGGCAGACACCGTGCGCATTGTGAATGAAGAGGCCAAACTGGCGAGGTATGACTTTCGCGCCGTCCACATTCCCAAAACCATCGACAACGATCTCGTTTTGAACGACCACACCCCCGGCTACGGCTCTGCGGCAAGGTTTGTGGCGTCAGCTTTTTCGGGAGTGAACTTGGACAACCGTGCCCTGCCGGGTGTTTACATCGGAGTGGTGATGGGACGTCACGCCGGTTTTTTGACCGCGGCAAGCGTGATGGGACAAAAGTATGCCGACGACGGTCCCCATCTGGTTTACCTGCCCGAGCGTCCCTTCACGCAGGAGCAGTTCCTTGGCGATGTAAAAAGCGTTTTTGACCAATATGGACGCTGCGTGGTGGCGGTTTCCGAAGGCATCGTGAACGAGGCAGGCACTCCCGTGATGACCACGCTCACCAAAAGCACGGAAACCGACGCCCACGGCAATGTTCAGCTTTCCGGAACCGGTATGCTGGGCGACCTTCTCAGCGACCTGGTGAAGGAAAAGCTGAAGATCAAACGCGTGCGTTCCGACACCTTCGGCTATCTCCAGCGCTCATTTTTGGGCTGCGTTTCGGACGTGGACCAGCGCGAAGCCCGTGAAGCGGGGGAGAGGGCTGTCCACTTTGCCCTTTGGCACAATCTGGACGGCTCCGTTTCCATCCAGCGCACTGCAAACTACGGTGTGGACTACCGTCTGCAAAAGCTGGAGGACGTGGCTCGCAAAACCAAGCTCATGCCTCCGGAATTTATAAATCAGCAGGGAAACGGCGTGACGGATGAATTCAAAAAATATCTGCTGCCCCTTGTGGGAAGCGGATTTGAAGCTCCTCACAGGCTGCGTGCCCCCGGTGTGCCAAAACTGCTGGATTGAAACACTTGACATATTAATGCTCAACAAAATACTGACTTAAAATCAAAAAATACACAGATGGAGGAAACCATGACCTTTAATGAATTCATGGACAAGGTGAAAGCCAAGAACCCTGGGGAAGATCTTTTCCACCAGGCAGTGAAAGAAGTTGTCGAGACCATTTGGGATGCCTATGAAAGCAACCCCCGCTTCGTGAAAGCAAACGTGCTCGAGCGCCTCGTTGAGCCCGAACGCACCATCATTTTCCGTGTCCCCTGGATGGATGACAACGGCAACGTGCAGGTGAATCGCGGCATCCGCGTGCAATATAACAGCGCCATCGGCCCCTACAAGGGCGGCATCCGCTTCCATCCCAGCGTGAACCTTTCCACCCTGAAGTTCCTCGGCTTCGAGCAGATCTTCAAAAACAGCCTCACCACCCTGCCCATGGGCGGCGGAAAGGGCGGAGCAGACTTTGACGCCAGAGGAAAATCCGACGGCGAAATCATGCGCTTTTGCCAATCCTTCATGGCAGAGCTTTATCGCCACATCGGCCCCAATACCGACGTCCCCGCTGGCGACATCGGCGTTGGCGCCCGTGAAGTTGGCTACCTCTATGGCTACTATCGCAAGCTGGTCAATGAATTCACCGGCGTGTTCACCGGCAAAGGCCGCACCTGGGGCGGAAGCCTCATCCGTCCTGAAGCCACCGGTTTCGGCGTGATCTATTTCACCCACGAAATGCTGAAAACCAAAGGCCAAAGCTTTGAAGGCAAACGCGTTGCCGTTTCCGGATTTGGTCAGGTTGCCTGGGGCGCCGTCCAAAAAATCAACGACCTGGGCGGAAAAGTCGTCACCATCTCCGGCCCCGACGGCTACATCCTTGACGAAGACGGCATCAGCGGCGACAAGATCGAATACATGGTCGAGCTGCGCGCTTCCAACAACGACCGCGTTGGCGACTATGTGGACAAATATCCCAACGCCAAATTCTTCCCCGGCAAACGTCCTTGGGAAGTCCCTGTGGACATCGCAGTCCCCTGCGCCACCCAGAACGAGCTTGGCGTTGAAGATGCCAAAGCCCTCATCAGCAACGGCTGCACCTGCCTCTGCGAAGGCGCAAACATGCCTTGCACCCCGGAAGCCATCGAAGTGTTCAAGGATGCCAAAATCCTCTTTGCCCCCGGAAAGGCTGCCAACGCCGGCGGTGTTGCCACCAGCGGTTTGGAAATGACCCAAAACTCCATGCGCCTCAGCTGGGCACGCGATGAAGTGGACGAAAAACTGCAAGCCATCATGAAAAACATCCATAACGCCTGCGTGGAACACGGCACACAGCCCGATGGGCACGTGGACTACGTGAAAGGTGCAAACGTGGCAGGCTTCATGAAAGTTGCCAACGCCATGTGCGACCAGGGCGTCATCTAAGCCTAAAACTCAATCACATAAAAAAGCCCGGCTCCTGCAGCCGGGTTTTTCTTTTTCCAAAGTTTTTTACCTTTTGCTATGTTCTGGCGGGCTCAAATTTTTGCTTTTTTCACAGACAGCTTTCCTCCTTGAGCCCAAGCCGAAAGTTTTCTGTGTCCTTCCCGTTAACCTCCCGATCAAAGGCGGGAGGCTAAGGGGTGAGCTACGGTAGGCTCCGGGTTTGGGGCCAAGGCCGGGCTTGGTGTGTTAAAACCGGTTTTCAAGAATCTCGCTTTGTATTTTCAATTAAGCTTGAATTCAACAGGGATGTTCACCGTTGATCTTGTGTCCGGTATCCGGCGCCCAGATCTCGCGGTTCCAGCCCAGATAAGTATTGTGGCTGTAAGGATGCACCATGTCGCTTGTGCACCGTCCCAAGCCGCCCACGCCTGAATCGCCCTGGATATTGCTGTTTTTCAGGCCCAGACTTTGAACACTCCCTTCCAGGCAGCCAAAAAAGCCCTGCGCATCGCCGTCGGGTCGGTTGATCTTAAGCCCTTTGATCACAAAGCCGGCGCCGTTGTAATTGCCTGTAAATCGTGATCTGTGGCTGCCGATCGGCTTCCATCCTTCCCCCTGATTCCAGGGCTTTGCATCCAGATTTATGTCCGCTGTTTGGATGAAAGACGCATTCAGATGACTGCGCACATTGTTGAGCTGCTCCGCCGTTGCCACCTTCCAGGGGTCGCGCGCGGTGCCGGATCCACCGGCAAATTGAGCAAACAAGGGAATGGATGACGTCAATATCAAGATCAACGTCAGGCAGATGGAAGTATATCTTTTCATGTCATGGTCCTTGTGTTTTTAAGCTGTTTTTCCAGTTCAAATCAAACAACCACTATCACGAAATAATGTTTTTATTTGCTGTCAAGATTTACTTTGGGTTTTGAGCGAGGATGCGGCAAAAAACGCAGGTCTGCACGTTGTTGTATCTCTCTCTATGGGGATACTTTTTTAATGATTCCCCAAATTCACAAATTCACCAGTCTTCACACCCGGGGAAATTGGCTCTCCAGTTTTAATGATTCCCCAAATTCACAAATTCACCAAATTCACCAAATTCACCAAATTCACCAAATTCTCTTTTGCAATTTTAGCCTAAATCTGACGTTTGATGAGCGATAAGATGATGTTGCATAATGGTTTAGCGAATAAGAGAATCTCAAATTCTCCAAATTCACAGAATTCCTTTACCCCCGCCCCGGATGAGAAAAGTGGGTGCTTTGCAAAAGGAGACAGGAATGATGGCTAAGAGTCTGGAGTCCAGAACCTTGACTACCACCTATATTATATATATAGTATATAAAAATATTGAATTATATAATAATATATATACTATATATATCTATATCTTAGCTTGTTTTCTTGTTTTTTGCTTTTTCCCTCTATCTTAATAACTGCCGGGGGTGAAGACTGGTGAATTTGTGAATTTGGAGAATTTGAGATTTTGGTCCTGCTTTTGGTCAGACACACAAATCTGTGTTAATTAACCATCTGACTGGCGATAAAGAGTCCTGGAGCGTTGGAACTACCTAAAAACCACTGTCCCCTCCGGGGGGTGAAGACTGGTGAATTTGTGAATTTTGAGAATCACTAAAACTGGAGAGCCAATTCAGGGGGTGTGAAGACTGGTGAATTTGTGAATTTGGAGAATTTGAGATTTTGAGTTCTCTAAATTCACCAATTCTCCCTATACGGGACCCCGGGGAAACGCCAAACCTGCCGACACCCCCAAGCCACATTGCCACCCTGTCACTTCTTAACTCCATATCTTCTCATCTCTTTTCATCGTTCCCATCCTGTGCATCCCTAATCTATTTTAATTAAGGACTGGATTCTATCGCTTCGCTCCAGAATGACGGTTGTGGATAGAATGGAGCGCTGGCTTTTAGCCGGCCGTTGCTGCCAGATTCATCTGGCGCATGAAACAAAACGTCATCCCTTTTCACCGGATAAATCCGGCGGTCCGACCGGTTGAAACCGGTGCTCCGACTGGCCATCTCACCATCTCACCACCGCCCAGCCCCGCCCTTTAGTATGAAAACCCCGCCAGCCCCGTCATCCTGGAGCGAAGCGATAGGATCCAGTCCCTTAGTCACAAATAAACCCCTGCCACCACCGCCCAGCCCAGTCCTTCAGTATGCAAACCCGACAGACCCGTCATCCCGAACGCACGTGAGGGATCCAGTCCTCTGCGCCAAAAAAAGACCCATCACCATCCGCCAGCCTCGTTTCTTTAGCCTTTAAACCAAGAGAATGAATAGAACTTACCCCCTAAAGAGCCCAAGCCGGGAGGTGATTGCAGGGCTTCATTATTGCCGAGGATTGGATTCCTCTCGCTGCTCGGAATGACTGTGGGCTCTGGCTTTGGGTGTGTTTGTAACAGGTTTACGTGTCTTAAAAAACCAATTAAACTAAGAGGGACTGGATCCTATCGCTGACGCTCCAGGATGACGAAACGGCATTGGTTTTGGCGTTGTAACGTTTTAGCGTTTTAACATGTGGTGTGGTTACGGGAGTTGCCGCTAAAGAGCAAAGCCGGGAGGTGATTGCAGGGCTTCATTATTGCCAGGGACTGGATTCCTCGCGTTGCTCGGAATGACGGGGGGTTCTGGCTTTAGGTGTGTTTGTAATAGGTTTTCGTGTCTTTGAAACCAATTAAACTAAGAGGGACTGGATCCTATCGCTGACGCTCCAGGATGACAGTTGTGGCGAGAATGGAGCGCTGGCTTTATCAGGCCGTTGGTGCCAGATTCATCTGGCACATGAAACAAAACGTCATCCCTTTTCACCGGATGAATCCGGAGGCTCCGACTGGCCATCTCCCAGCCCAGTCCTTTAGTATGAAAACCCAGATAAACGTCCCACGCTAAAACCCTAAAACCCTAAAACGCTAAAACTTCAAATCCCTTTTTCATCCTCATCATCCTGTGCATCCCCAATCTATTAAGAATCACGGACAGGATTTTTCCCTGGGTCGAATTGACGGTGGCAGGCTTTCAGTTTTGGCGGCCAAAGGCAATCTGCCGGATGGCTTCGTAGAGCACGATGGCGACAGCGTTTGAGAGGTTCAGAGAGCGGATCTTCGGGCTTTGGGGAATGGTGATGACCTGGGTGGGATGGCTCTCCAAAAGCGATTGCGGGAGTCCGCGGGATTCGGGTCCGAAAACCAGATGGTCGCCGGCTTGGAAGTCGATATCCAGGTAGCTGCGTTCACCTTTGGTGCTGCAAAGCCAGAATCTATCCGGTGGGCAGAGTTGCAGGGCTTCATCCAGGCTTTTGTGCATTTGCAGGCGGAGGTGACCCCAGTAGTCCAATCCGGCGCGTTTGAGAGCTTTGTCCGTGAAAAGGAAGCGGCAGGGCAGAACGATGTGGAGGCTGCTGTTTGTGCCCACGCACAGTCTGCCGATATTGCCTGTGTTGGCGGGGATTTCCGGCTCGAAGAGCACCACGTGGAGATTGCTTTGAGGCAGGTTCATAAACCGGGCAGGCTTTTGATCTGGTCCTGCCAAATGCTGAGCCAGAGGTCAAGCTGGGAAACTGCTTCCTTGCGGTCCAGCCTGGAATTCAGGCAGTAGGTGACCCAGGACAGGCGCGCAAAATTTCCGGTGACAGCGGTGCGACCGTTGACGGGCATCATGCCGAGTTTATACATCACATGCTGCTGGGTTTGGGGCAGGATGAGATGGCTCAGCAGCTTGATGGCGATGTCGCGGTTTTGGGCGCCGAGGCAGAGCGCGGCATATTCGGTGTGGCAAAAGCTGCCTTCCTGCGGCTGGGCTGCCAGGATGTGGCTTTCCGCGGGGTAAAACTCCGCAAGCCAAGCCGGGGTGGAGCCATAGCCGAGCATGATGCCGCATTTCCCCTCACGGAGTGCGCTGAGGGCTTCATCATGATCACGGTAGATCCGGCTCACGTTTTTGCGCTGGCTTTGCCAAAACTGTTCATAGCCGTTTTCGCCGAAGAGGGCAAGGCTCCAAAAGATCGAACTGCGTCCCAAGCCGGAAAGGGCGGGGTCAAAAAGCGCCAGTTGGTGGTGGAAACGGGAATCCTGCAATTCGCCAAAGGAACGCGGCGGCTCGGGAAAACGCTTGGAATCGTAGAGGAAAGCCAGGTTCGCCGTGGCATAGGGGATGAGCCGCTGGCCGGGGTCCCTGGGAACCTCGAAACTGATCTCAGACAGAGAAATCTGGGGCAGGGGTTCAAAATACTCGAGCAGAGTGTCGGAGAGGGCAAAGGCGCTGTCGATGCCCAAAACAAGGTCTGCATTGGCTTTGTCATCCTCAACGCGCAGGGATGCCAGGAGCTGGGGCAGGGTGTCGAAAACCTTGAGCGTGAGCGCGCAGCGATTGCTGTCGGCAAAATCCTGCAGGACGGCGGTTTCAAAGCCGGAATCGCGGATGTGGCGCAGGGTGAAAATCGTGAGCCGCGAGGTGGGGGCAGGTTTTGGAGCCGGGGGAGGGGTTTCCTTTTTACAGCCCCAAACGGCGCCAAAGAGGCTTAAAAGAGCCGCGCCAAACAGCAGATGGAAAAGCCCCGGTTTTTTTAAAAAATGGTTTTTCACAAGCTGCCCAACAGGAAAAAGGCAACCACAAAGTCCATCACCAAAACCCAGGTGGCGCTGTAAACGACGGTGAGCGTGGTGCTGCGTCCCACACCTTCGGCGCCGCCGGTGGTGCGGTCTCCAAAATAGCAGGCCAGGGTGGTGATGAGGAAGCCGAAAACGGTGGATTTGACGAGACCGCTGAGCAGGTCGAAGGTTTCAAAATAGGCGCGCATGTTGTGGAAAAAGGTGTGGTGGTGGATGCCGTAGCGCAGCCAGTTGAAAAACCAGGCGCTGCCGATGCCGATGACGTTTGCCAAGACAGTCATCAGGGGAAAAGCCAAAACCCCGGCAGCCACGCGGGGGAGATAGAGAAATTCGTGGGGGTCAACGCTCAGGCTTTGCAGGGCGTCGATCTGTTCGCTCACGCGCATGGAACCGATTTCGGCGGCGATGGCGGCACCGATCTTTCCCGTGAGTACCAAAGCCGTGAGCACAGGCGCCAGCTCGATCATGGTGGATTTTCCGATGAGGACGCTGAAAAGGTGTTCGGGAATGTAGCCGCGACCCTGATAGACCAACTGCAGTGCGGTGACCAAGCCCGTGAAAAGTGAGGTCAAAGTGATCAGTGGGATGGAATCCAAGCCGATCCTTTTGAGCTGGAGCAAAAATTCATGCCGGCGTTTGCCGAGGTGGGGCAGGGTTTTAAGCACCTTGCCCGAGAAGATCACAAAGGCGCCAACGCCATTGAAAAACTCAATAATCATGGGAGCCGTGGCTGGTGTCCAAGCTGCGGAAAAGCGTGAATTCGCTCACGAAGCCCAGTTCCACAGATCCTGTGGAGCCATGGCGGTTTTTGCCGATGATCACTTCCGCAATGCCCGGTTTTTCGGTTTTTTCCTGATTGTAATATTCATCGCGATAGATGAACATTACGAGGTCGGCATCCTGCTCGATGGCACCGGATTCACGGAGGTCGGCAAGCCGGGGACGCTTGTCCTCGCGGTTTTCCAAGGCACGGTTCAGCTGGGAAAGCGCCACCACGGGCACCTTCATATCCTTGGCGAGGATCTTCAAGCCGCGCGAGATTTCGGAGATCTCCTGCTGGCGGCTTTCGCGGTCTTTGGGCAGGGTCATCAGCTGAAGATAGTCGATGATGATGAGGTCCAAGCCGTCTATTTCGGCAGCCAGGCGTCTGGTTTTGGCACGGATTTCCAAGGGTGTGTTGGTGCCGGATTCATCGATGAAAATGGGCTTGGAGGACAGCACTTCGGAGGCCTGCATGATGCGGATGAGCTTTTCCTCGTTCATGCCATAGCCCTTGAGCATGGCGTCCATATTCACTTCCGAGGCGCTGCTGAACATGCGCATCACCACTTCCTCGGCAGCCATTTCCATGGTGAAGACCGCCACTTTTTTGCCCAGATTCACCGCGGCGTGGGAGGCGATATTCAAAGCCAGAGAGGTTTTTCCCATGGCGGGGCGGGCGGCGATGATGATGAACTGGCCGGGACGGAAGCCGCCGGCAAGACGGTCAAGGTCGCCAAAGCCGCTGGGAACGCCGACCACAGGCACCTTGGTGCTGGCGATGAGGTCGATGTTGCGAATCACCTCCGGGCTGATCTCGTCCAAGCGCATAAAACCCTGATGCTGGGGCAGTTCGGCAATCTTGAAGATTTCCTGTTCGGCTTCGTCCACGATGGTTTTCACCGGTTTGGGCGAGCTGTAGCAAGATTCGATGATGCCGTTGCAGGCGATGATGAGATGCCGCAGCAGAGCCTTTTCGGTCATGATGTTCAGGTGGTAGTCGAAGTTTGCGCTGGAAATCACGAAGTCTGCCAGTTCGTTGATATAGGGGATGCCGCCGGCTTTTTCCAAGACCTTGTTGCGTTCCATCCTGTTGGCAAGGGTCACGGGGTCCACTTCCACGCCTTCGTTGAAAAGCTCGCAAATCACGCGGAACACCAGCTTGTTGGAAGTGCGGGAAAAGTATTCCTCCTTGATGGTTTCGATTCCCTTGCTCACGATGCCGGAATCGATGATCATGGCGGAAAGCACGCCGGCTTCGGCGTTTACGTCCGTGGGCAGTGCGCGATCGGAAATCTGGACGGCGTCCTTGGAAACGACTTCCTTTTTAGGCATTTTTAACCTTCTTTGCCAGGGCGTCTGCCACGGCTTTGGGAACCAGCTCGCGCAGGTCGGAACCAAGGTCGGCAAGCTGGCGCACCATGGAGGAGGAAAGATACATGTAGGGCAGGGAGGGCACCAGGAACAGGGTTTCGATGTCCGGATTGAGGCGGGTGTTTGTGAGCGCCAGGGAGAGTTCATACTCAAAGTCGGACACGGCGCGCAGACCGCGGATCATCACCCGGCAGTTTTGAGCCTGGGCAAAGTCCACCGCCAAGCCTGTGAAGCGCACCACATCCACGTTTGGCAGGTGCTTCACCGATTCGCGGCAGAGTTCAAAACGCTGTTCGAGGTTGAAAAGGTTTTCCTTGCCGGTGTATTCAGCCACCGCCAAAATCACGCGCTCAAAGAGTTTTGCCGCCTTTTCAATCACGTTCACGTGACCCAGGGTGATGGGGTCGAAGGTTCCGGGATAGATGGCGTTGCCGTTCATTTTTCCGGCGCCTGCCGACGGATCTTTTCGAGGTCGGCAATCTCTTTGGGAATGGCGGCGGAAAGCACCTTGTGGCCGGTCTTTGTGACCAAAACGTCATCCTCGATGCGTACGCCGAGCTTTTCCTCGGGAATGTAGATGCCGGGCTCCACCGTGATCACGTTGCCGGGCTCCAAAACCGCTTCGCGTCCGCCCACATCGTGGGTGTCCAAGCCCAGGAAGTGGCTCACGCTGTGCATGTAGTAGCGGCTGATCTCGCTTTCGTTTTTGATGAGGTCGATTTTGATGAGAGCGGCTGCCAGACCGTCGCGGGTAGCTTTGTTCAGTTCGGAAAGCTTCACGCCGGGCTTGATCATGGCGATGATCTTTTTTTGCACATCGAGCACAAGCTGGTAGATTTGCTTTTGGCGGGGGCTGAATTTTTTGCCGATCGGGAAACAGCGTGTGATGTCGGCACTGTAGCCGTTGCAGTCGGCACCCACGTCCATCAAAACAAGTTCGCCTTTATTGATGCGGCAGTTGTTGTCTCCATAGTGCAGCGTGGCGGCGTTCAAGCCTGCGGCGATGATGGGCGCGAAGCCCCAATGTGGCAATCCGTTCACCTGCATGCGGTAAAAGAGGGTGGCTTCGAGCTCATATTCCATCATGCCGGCTTGGGCGGAATTCATGATGTCCGCAATCCCCTGTCCGGTGACGTCGATGGCTTTTTGGAGCTGATCTATTTCCCATTTGTCCTTGATCTTGCGCAGAGGCGCGATGAGATCGTTGAGCTGCCTGATGGCAATCTGCGGAAAGCGGGTGCGCAGCGGCTCCAGCATGTGCATGGCAAGCGTGGGAGGCTTGTTCAGTTCGGCAAAGCCCAGGTTGGTGTGGATGGTGGTCAAAAAAGAGCCGAACATGGAGAGATGAGGGTAAAACTCGTCCAAGTGGAGGATTCTGGGGATGCCGCTGAGCTCGGTGGCCTGTTTGGCGTTCAGCTTTTCGCCTTCCCAAACGATGCGGTCGGGCTCACTGCGTTCAATGAAAAGGGTTTCGCTGAAATAGCCACCCATTTTGATGCCGAAATAGATGAGTTCGGGTTCGTTCAAGCCTGTGAAATAAAGAAAATTCTTGTCTTGGGAAAACTTTTGGAGCTTGGGCTGAGAATTGCCGAAAATGATGACGCCCTCGCCGTCTGAAAGCAATTCAGCCAGACGTTCGCGCCGGGGGGTGGTGGTTTTTGGATTCATGGTTGGTCCTTGGTTGCAGAGATGATGACGGGGTTTGAAAAGAGCATTGCCCAGGGGGAAGGCTCGGAGCTCTCATCCCAGGCTTTGCCGAAATCAGAAAAACTGATGTCGCTGCTTTGGTTCAGAGCGACATCCACTCGATATTTGAAGAATTCACGGTGTTGGGCGTCCACCAGTTTGAGATCCCAAATGCCTTCGGTTATCGTCCAGAGCTTGCTTTGCTCTGTGGGGATGATGCCGCTCAAGCTGTTTGGACCCCAGTCCAGATCGTCGGAAGGGGAGATGTAGAGCTCCACAAGCTCGTTGGAACCGTCGTTTGTGAGCGAAATGGCTCCGCCGGAAGGCTGGATTTCCAGGGTGGAAAGCAGCCCGGAACGGATTTTCAGGGATTCGGTTTGAGGAAAAACATAGTTTCCGATCCAACTGACAGAGACCTGACGGGTTTCCTTGAAAAAGCTGGACCAGTTTGCCCATTCGCTGATCTTGCGGGGCTCGGCGTTGTCCACGCTGACCCACAGATCCGAGGCGGTCCGGTTGCGAATCCTGAGCTCTGCATCACGAACGATGCAAGCCGAGACGCTCAGCGCCGTCAGCAGGATCAAAAGCAGCAGCGGACCGCGTTTCACCGCCCATTCCTTGTCAGGAGCCGGCAGCCTTCCTGCGGCCGGTGGTTTTCTCCATGGTATATTCCGGGTCGTCGCCTTTGGTGACCACATCTGCCGTCACGCGGCAAGCCTGCACCTTTTCCATGTCCGGAATGTCATACATGATCTTGAGCATGAATTTTTCCATGATGGCGCGCAGGCCACGGGCTCCGGCTTTTTGTTTCAGGGCTGTGGCGGCAATTTGCTTGAGGGCTTGATCTTCAAAAGTCAGATCCACGCCGTCCATTTCAAAGAATTTTTTATACTGCTGGCAGATGGCGTTCTTGGGCTGGGTGAGAATCTGGACCAAGGCATCCTCGCTGAGTTCGTGCAGGGTGCAAAGCACGGGCATTCTGCCAACCAGTTCCGGGATTAGTCCGTATCTCAAAAGGTCTTCCGACACTGTTTGATCGAATATATCGTGGTCGCTGGTGTTTTTACCCAGTTTCACGTCGAAGCCGATGGCTTTGGTATCCATTCTTTCCTTGATGATCTTTTCAAGGCCAAAGAAGGCTCCGCCGGCGATGAACAGGATGTTTGTGGTGTCCATCTCGATGAAATCCTGCTGGGGATGCTTTCTGCCGCCTTTGGGGGGCACATTCACCTTGGTGCCTTCCAGGATTTTGAGCAAAGCCTGCTGCACTCCTTCGCCGGAGACGTCGCGCGTGATGGAAGGAGTTTCAGACTTTCTGCTGATCTTGTCGATTTCATCTATATATACGATGCCGCGTTCGGCTTTTTCAAGGTCATAGTCGGCAGCTTGCAGGAGCCTCACCAGGATGTTTTCCACGTCTTCTCCAACGTAGCCGGCTTCGGTGAGCGTGGTGGCATCGGAGATGGCAAAGGGCACCTTCAGATAGTTTGCCAGGGTCTGGGCGATCAGGGTCTTGCCGCAGCCTGTGGGGCCGATCATCATGATGTTGCTCTTTTCCAGTTCAATATCATCGCCGGGTTTTTGCCAGAAAATGCGCTTGTAGTGGTTGTAAACCGCCACGGAAATGATCATTTTGGCATGATCCTGGCCAATCACATATTGATCCAGATAGTCTTTTATATCGCTGGGTTTGGGCAGTTCGGAAAAGTCTTCATCGGGTTCGGGAACGCTGCTCACCACGATGTTGTGGCACATATTGATGCATTCATCGCAGATGTTTCCCGCGATGCCCCGAATGAGGGTTTTCACCTCGGCTTCGTTCCTGCCGCAAAAAGAGCAGCTCAGGTTCTTGAGTTTATCCAAGAAATCCTCCTCGTATTATGTTCTTGGCAAATGCAGTGGATGCAAGATTGACATTGGGTGAAATCCAGTCAAGCTATTTCCTTGAATGGATCACTTCGTCGATGATTCCATATTCCTTGGCTTCATCGGCGTTCATATAAAAGTTTCTGTCCGTGTCCACGATCAGTTTTTTCAAGTCCTGTCCGGTGTGTTTGTGCAGGATTTCGTTCATTCTTTCACGCAGGTAAAGGATTTCCTTGGCTTGGATCTCGATGTCGCTGGCTTGACCCTGCACTCCGCCCAAAGGCTGATGGATCATGATGCGGCTGCTGGGCAGGCCTGTGCGTTTGCCGGCATGACCCGCCGCCAAAAGCAACGCCGCCATGCTGGCAGCCTGTCCGATGCAGATGGTGCTTACCTTTGGCTTGATATATTGCATGGTGTCATAAATTGCCAAGCCGGAGGAAATCACGCCGCCGGGGCTGTTGATATACATATATATGTCGCGCTCGGGATCTTCGCCTTCCAGGTGCAAAAGCTGAGCCACGATGGAGTTTGCGAGGTTGTCTTCGATCACGCCGCTCACAAAGATGATTCTGTCTTTCAGCAGGCGGGAATAGATGTCATAAGCGCGCTCTCCGCGTCCCATTTGTTCGACCACTATTGGAATGTAGTTCATTGTTCTTCCTTGATTTCTTCGGTTTGGTCAGCGTCTGCGGCTTCAGGTTCTTCGGGCTCCGGCTCCGGCTCCACAAATTCGTTCTTTGCCGCAATTTCCTGCAGGATGTGGTGAGCCAGGGCGTCCTGTTTGAAGTGTTCGCTCACCTCGTCTTTGAAATATTTTTCACGGAAGGCGCCGGGGCTCATTTCTTCCATGATGGCGCTGTGTTGGATGAAAGCATCCACCATTTCGTCCGTGGGTTCAAGCTCTGCTTTTTTAACCAAGGCGCTCATCAGATAGAAATTTACCATTTCGGTCACGGTTCTTTGCACCACCAGTTCCTGCAGGATTTGGTGGTATTCGGGACTGTATTGCTCCAGCTCCTGCTGAACCATGTGGGAAAGGGTTCTGCGGGGAAGCTCGAAGGGGTTGTCCTTATAGAGCTTTGCCAAAATGGCGCTGTGCTTGCCCTTGATGTTGAAGTTCTCCACCTTTTCCTTCATGTCGTCGGCAATCTTGGCCTTCATCTCATCCAGGTTTTCAAATTCCAGATCCTTGGCAAATTCATCATCGGCTTTGGGATAGACGAGCCGGGTGACGGCTTCCACGTCCAAAGTGCAGGGATAGATTTTATCTGGTATAACATCGAACTCTTCAGTGTAGTCGTGGTCAATATCCCTGCTGATGTCGTCTCCTACAAGTTCCAGTTCAATCTTGTCCCCAGTTTTCGCACCTATGAGCTTGGTATATTGTCCGTCTTCGTCGTTGAAAGCTTGTATATTTACCTTGGCGATTGTAGGCTCTCCTTCTTCCTCAAAGCTCAATTCACCACCAACAATGTCATCTTCCGCGGCTGTTTCAACATCCTGGATGGTTCCGTTTTGTTCGATGAGCTTTTCAATGAAGCTGTCCACCTGCTCTTCCAGCAGCATGGGCTTGAAGGGGATTTTCAGCCCTTCAAGGCTGGCAAATTCTATTTTGGGCTCCTGCTCCAGCTCAAAAACCACCTTGAAATCTCCATCTTCAGGCCATTCAAGTGTGGAGACCATCGGGTTCATCAAATAGCTGAGCTCATGCTCCTGAGCGGCTTCATTGAACACGTCGATGGCATAGTCTTCTTCAAAAAGACCCCGGATCCTTTCTCCGTGAAGTCTTTCAACCATGGCAAGCGGAGCTTTTCCCTTGCGGAAACCGGGCACGTCAAAGCGTTTGGCGGATTTTTGCAAGAACTTTTGATAGGCTTCGCCGGCTTTTTCCGCTTCAACCGTGATGCTCACTTCCAGGGATGTCTGGTTGATCTGTTTGATATCTGTTTGCACATTTTCTCCTGATAAATTTGGTGCGAAAGAGGGGACTCGAACCCCTAAGGGAAGCTCCCACTGGATCCTAAGTCCAGCGCGTCTGCCAATTCCGCCACTTTCGCAAGCGATGTTTTATTTTGATATGATAATTATTATAAGTGATCCGGTCAAGTTTTTCAAACTTTTCCGAATGTCAGGTGATGAGGCTGCAGTTGTCTATCAATCTGGTGTTGCCGAAGAAAACCGCCATCAGCATTCTGGAGTTTTCATCCACCTCAGCCGCATCTTCCAGCGAATCTGAATCCACGATCCTTATATAGTCGATCCTGCCGCCGGCTGCCAAAACCGATTCCTCGGCTTCCCTGATCAGCTCTGCACTGCTGCGCAAACCTGATGCAACCCGCTTCTGCGCGGTTTTCAAGGCTTGGTTCAATGCTCTGGCACGCAGGCGTTCATCCGGGTTCAGATATGCGTTTCGGGAGCTGAGCGCCAGTCCGTCTTCCTCGCGGATGATGGCGCAGCGCACGATGCGGGTTTCGCTGTTCAAATCCTGCAGCATTCGCTCCAGCACGACAATCTGCTGAAAGTCTTTGAGCCCCATGAACATGAGTTCGGGTCGCACGATGTTGCACAGCTTGAGAACCACGGTGGCAACTCCGCGAAAATGGCCGGGACGGCTGGCTCCGCAGAGTTTTTCGGATAGCTCTTCAACTTCGATCCAGGTTCGGTAGCCCTGTGGATACATCTGGGCGTTGTCTGGAAAGAAAATGAGATCCACCCCTTTTTGGGAGAGCAGTTCCAAGTCTTTTTCCAGGTTTCGCGGATATTTGTCGAGGTCTTCCGAAGGTCCGAATTGGGCTGGGTTCACATAGATCGAAACCACACAGAGCTCGCACTGCTCTTTGCAGCGCTCCACTAATGAAAGGTGACCTTCATGCAGGGCGCCCATGGTGGGCACAAATCCCACCTTCAGGCCCTGTCTGGTTTCACGCAGAGCTTGGCGGATTTCGTCTATGCTTTGGCAAATTTTCATCAGTTTACGGGGTCGTTGTTTTCACCCAAAATGACGATTTTCGGCTGATATTCCAGCATCTCGGCGTCTTCCATCAAACCGTAGTTCACCACGATGATCCTGTCGCCAACGTGCACCTTGCGCGCTGCGGCGCCGTTGATGCTGATCTTGCGGCTGCCGGGTTCAGCGGCAATGATGTAGGTGGAAAACCTGGCGCCGTTGTCCACGTCCCAAATTTCCACACGTTCAAATTCACGCATTCCGCTCAATTCCAGCAGTTCGGAATCGATCTGGATGCTGGCATTGTAATTCAGATCGCATTCTGTCACCGTTGCCCGGTGCAGTTTGGAAAGCAGTTTATATCTGAGCATTTAGCACACTCCATTTCATGGATTTTCACCCACAAAAAAATCAATGGCTTAGGTGTCAATGTTTTTATCCCTTGGTAAGATGGCACTTGCTTCTGTATCCGGATTTTTGGGCTTGGGATTGGATTTTGTGGGATGGAGCTCACAGGCGGAACATCACTATTCATTTCCTTGGAACCGATTCTTATATTCATGCCTGAGGCTCTTTCTTGAACCCTGTTTCAAGGCGTCGATCACTTCTTAATCAAGCCTTAATCAAGTCTTAATAATTAACGCTTGATTAAGGCTTGATAACCACTTGATTAAGGCTTTCAGCCAAGGCTGAGCCGCCCTGAACAAGGTTGACCGATACATGGAAGATGAATTTAGCCAAAAATCAGCTTTGCAGAGCATGAAAATGCCAAGTCTTTTTCACGGAAAACTGCTAAAACCTGGCTTTCTGAAAAATAATTCATATTTCGTAATCAATTGCATGAATGGAGGATAGATTGTGAGCCTGTCCAGCTTTCGTAATAAAAATGAAAATTTGTATTGACAGAAAAACCGGCTTATCTTTTCTGACACAACCTGTGCGGCAGATGCTGCACAAAATGAGTTCTTTCAAAATATATAGAGTGCCACATTTAGAGATTTGTGCGAGCCAAAGAAGTCAATTATCAAAATCATTATATATGATGGAGAGTTTGATCCTGGCTCAGGACGAACGCTGGCGGCGTGGATTAGGCATGCAAGTCGAACGGTATGGCACCTTCGGGTGTCAGAGAGTGGCGAACGGGTGAGTAACAC